>OJMN01002218.1_pt1 | contig 10111 bp, 9 predicted proteins | sample 1597261 | NCBI WGS metagenome assembly OJMN01 (sample SAMEA2452130, study PRJEB22498) | human gut metagenome | biome: human feces; feature: human gut; material: feces | place: Australia | collected 2012 | reverse complement strand
ATGGAAACCAACATTCCCAACGCAACAGATACAGTACAGGTAACAAAAAACTTACATTTCGAACAGCTTGCCGATATCTGTAGCGTGAGTATGGAAGAGATCAAAAGTCTTAATCCCCAATATAAAAAGAATATAATTCCCGGTGAAAGCAAGGCACAAACCCTCCGCCTGCCAATGAATTACATCAGTACATTTATCGACAGCCAGGACACCATCTACGCCCACCGTTCTAATGAATTATTCAAAAACCGCCGTACTGTAGCCATCCCCGAAACCCGCTCTACAGCAAGACGCGCTACAACCGGCAACGGGAAGCTGACTTACCACAAGATACGGAGTGGCGAAACACTGGGTGGTATTGCAGGTCGTTATGGCGTCACCGTCAAACAACTTCAGAGTTGGAATGGATTGCGCAATACCAACATTTCTGCCGGAAAGCAATTGAAGATATATAAATAAAGGCACAAATACTTGTGTGATGTTGAAAATTGCTTATTTTTGCAGCAACTGAAGAAAGGAGAACAGGATATGGAAGAGAATGTGGGCCAGAAAGATAAAGAAAAAGTCGAAGAAGAAATGATTGAACAGGCTTTCCAGCAACTGTTAAACGACTACTTGGCAACCAAACACCGCAAGCGTATTGAAATCATAACAAAGGCATTCAACTTTGCCAATCAGGCGCATAAGGGCATCAAACGCCGTTCGGGCGAACCTTACATTATGCACCCCCTCGCTGTGGCACAAATTGTATGCAACGAAATAGGTCTTGGTTCTACATCCATTTGTGCCGCCTTGCTGCACGATGTGGTAGAAGATACGGATTATACCGTAGAAGACATAGAAAACATATTCGGCCCGAAGATCGCCCAGATTGTAGACGGGCTGACCAAAATATCCGGTGGTATTTTCGGTGACCGCGCTTCGGCACAGGCAGAGAACTTCAAGAAGTTGCTGTTGACGATGTCCGATGATATACGCGTAATTCTGATCAAGATAGCCGACCGGCTGCACAATATGCGCACGTTAGGCTCGATGCTTCCCAACAAGCAATTCAAAATTGCAGGCGAGACATTGTATATCTATGCTCCCCTCGCCAATCGCCTGGGACTGTACAAGATAAAGACAGAACTGGAGAATCTGAGTTTCAAGTACGAACATCCTGAAGAGTATCAGGAAATCGAAGAAAAACTGGCAGCCACAGCAACCGAACGTGATAAAGTATTCAATGATTTCACTACTCCGATACGTGCCCAGTTGGACAAAATGGGGCTGAAATTCCGTATTCTCGCGCGTGTTAAATCCATCTATTCCATCTGGAACAAGATGCAGACCAAACATGTACCGTTCGAAGAAATCTATGACTTGCTTGCCGTACGTATTATCTTTGAACCACGAAATGCGGACGAAGAACTGAACGATTGTTTTGATATCTATGTCTCCATCTCTAAAATATACAAACCCCACCCCGACCGTCTGCGCGACTGGGTGAGTCATCCCAAAGCCAATGGTTACCAAGCCTTGCACGTCACCCTTATGGGAAACAACGGGCAATGGATTGAAGTACAAATCCGCAGTGAACGGATGAATGACGTAGCCGAACAAGGTTTCGCCGCCCACTGGAAATATAAAGATGGCGGAGGCAGCGAAGATGAAGGTGAATTGGATAAATGGCTGCGCACCATCAAAGAAATACTTGATGACCCGCAACCGGATGCCATTGACTTCCTCGATACCATCAAGCTGAACTTGTTTGCATCGGAAATATTTGTGTTTACCCCCAAAGGCGAAATTAAGACTATGCCGCAGAACTCTACGGCACTGGATTTTGCATTCTCCCTGCACACTGACATCGGTAGCCACTGTATCGGCGCAAAAGTAAACCATAAGCTTGTCCCTCTGAGCCACAAACTTCAAAGTGGTGACCAGGTGGAAGTTCTGACTTCCAAATCACAACGCGTACAACCGGAATGGGAAGTATTTGCCACTACTGCCCGTGCCCGTGCCAAGATAGCCGCCATCCTGCGCAAAGAGCAAAGGAACAGCCAGAAAGAAGGCGAAACACTTCTGAACGAATTCTTCAAAAAAGAAGAACTGCGATTGGACGACTTGTTGATAGACAAGTTGGTGAAAGCCCATAATATGAAAAACCGGGACGAGTTTCTGATAGCCATCGGCAATAAAAAGATCGTATTGGGCGACCTGGATAAAAATGCCCTGAAAGAGAAACAAGGAACCAACTGGAAGAAGTTTCTCACCTTCTCGTTCGGCGGTAACAAGGACAACAAAGAACCGATTGAAGAAAAACCACTGCAAGAAAAGGAGAAAATCAATACGAAGCAAATCCTGAAACTGACGGAAGAGAATATCCAGAAGAATTATATCATGGCAGAATGTTGCCACCCCATTCCGGGTGACGATGTACTGGGATATATGGACGAAAACGACCGTATCATTATCCACAAACGCCAGTGTCCCGTTGCCGCACGTTTGAAGAGCAGTTACGGAAACCGTATTCTGGCTACAGAGTGGGATACCCATAAGGAACTCTCCTTCCTGGTGAATATATATATAAAAGGTATAGATGCCATGGGATTGCTGAACGAAGTAACGCAGGTTATTTCACGTCAGCTGAATGTAAATATCCGTAAGTTGTCCATCGAAACAACAGACGGTATTTTTGAAGGAAACATCCAATTGTACGTGCATGATGTGGATGATGTAAAAACCATCTGCAATAATCTGAAACAGATACAAAACATAAAACAAGTAACCCGCGTAGAAGGATAAGAAATATGGCAGAGAGGACGGTAAAAAGCAGATACGAGCAGGTAGTCACAGAACTTCCGCGCATTCTGCCGTTGTGCTATCTCGTCATGGTGTGTATCGGAATGTTATTCAACTACTTTAAGTTCAAGCATTTCGGTATCAATATCTTTCAATACGCCTCAGTTTTTGACTTTCTGATCTCTCCTTTTGAAGACCCGACTATCATCTGGTTTATGATATTATCACCGATCATCCCGATTATCGCTTTTATCACAGACCGCATCTGGATAAAACGTTTTCCTGTTTCTTACAAAAAAAGTTCCTTCGGTATGTCAGAGAAGAGCTGGTATAAACCGGTAATGAGGATCACTTACTTAGCACTTGTCATCATTTACATTTTTCTATTTTCTTTCTTTTATGGGATATACACATATCGAGCCGTAAAAATGCAGGATGACATAACAGTGTGCTATAACGATAATGAAGATATATCCGGCAAGCCGATCGGAAAAGTAGGAAATACCTTATTCTTATTAACAGGCTCGGTTGTGCAGATTATTCCAACGGACTCTTACGTCAAAAGTATTACTATCCCACTGAAGGAGTGAGAAACAATATTTCCGAATATATGAAACCATAAAAGCATACTAACATGTTTAACTCAAAAAAAGGAATAGATGACAAGGTAAGCAATAAATTAACCACGCTTTCCAGTCAAAGTTTAATTAAAGGTGATTGTTCCATCGATGGAGATATGCGTATCGACGGAACTGTAGAAGGAAATATCCGGTGTACCGGAAAAATAGTCATCGGTCCGGAAGGAAAAATACACGGCAACCTGTCTTGTACACACGCTTGCCTTCACGGAACTATCATCGGTGATGCATACGTGAAGGAAGAACTCACCCTGAAAGCCAACTGTGTGATGCAGGGCAATATCTATACCACCAAATTGGAAATAGAATCACAGGCTAAATTCAATGGAAGCTGTAATACGAATGATACCAGTCATGAGATAAAATTGTTGGAAGCTGTTACTGAATAACATTATTTACAATATATTCAGGTCCGTCAAAAACCACCTTGCAGAAAAAAGTTTTATTTTGCATAGACATCTATTATTGATATAAAATAGCTATTTTTGCAGTCTATATCAATGAAGTATACTATGATAGTCGGCAAATATATAAATTTGGGAACGCTCCAGAAGCTACTGTTTGATGATGAAAAAGTAATTATTTCCGATGAATGTATTCAAGAAGTAGATAAGAGTTTTCGTTTCTTGAAGGAATTCTCCAGTGATAAAATTATTTACGGAATTAACACAGGGTTCGGTCCTATGGCTCAATATAGGATTGAAGATAAATCATTAACGGAATTACAATACAACATCATCAGGAGCCACTCTACCGGAGCGGGAAAACCATTGCCTCCTCTTTATGTAAAAGCAGCAATGATTGCCAGATTATTCACCTTTCTTCAAGGGAAATCAGGTATACATACAGAGCTGGTCGAACTACTCGTCAAGTTCATTAACCTGGATATTTTTCCGTATATACCGGAGCATGGCAGTGTAGGTGCCAGTGGCGATTTAGTGCAATTGGCGCATATAGCGTTGACGCTGATCGGTGAAGGAGAAGTGTTCTATCAAGGGCAGCTACAACCCACTGCCCAAGTACTTGAGAAGAATCATCTCAAACCTTTCTCCATACATATCCGTGAAGGGCTTTCAGTAACAAACGGCACTTCTGTTATGACAGGCATTGGCATTGTTAACTTGATTTATGCCCGCCAATTGCTCAACTGGTCCGTATGCGCCTCGGTAATGATGAATGAAATTGCCGCATCGTATGATGATTTTGTTTCTCAGCCGCTAAATGATGCCAAACTTCATAAAGGGCAGCAAAAGATAGCTGAAATGATGAGAGTCTGGATGTCCGACAGTAAATGTACTCTCAAGAGAGAGAATGAACTGTACGGACAGAAACATGAAGAAAAGATTTTTGAACATAAAGTACAGCCTTATTACTCGTTAAGATGTACTCCACAAATATTGGGACCGGTTTATGACACCCTCATAAATACAGAAGAAGTATTGATAAACGAAATCAACTCAGCTTGCGACAATCCGATTGTTGATCCGGAAACCCAAAATGTATATCATGGCGGAAACTTTCATGGTGATTACGTCTCTTTTGAGATGGATAAACTGAAAATAGCCATAACGAAACTGACAATGCTAAGTGAACGCCAATTGAACTATCTGTTCCATGATCGCATCAACGGAATACTTCCTCCATTTGTCAATCTGGGAGTATTAGGATTGAATTATGGGTTACAAGCCTCACAATTTACAGCTACTTCCACAACAGCCGAGTGTCAGACGTTATCTAATCCCATGTATATACACAGTATCCCAAACAACAATGATAATCAGGATATTGTAAGCATGGGAACTAATTCTGCATTAATAGCCAAAACAGTCATAGAGAATTCTTTCCAGGTTATGAGCATCCTGTTTATGGGTATCGTACAGGCTGTAGATTACTTAAAGATACAGGAAAAGCTCAGTACGGAATCGCGTTGTGTATACAATGAGATCCGGGCATTTTTCCCTGTATTTACCCAGGATACTCCCAAGTACAAGGAAATAGAGGCTATGAGTGAATACTTGAAAAATAAGAAATTCAATTTATAAATGAAATACGCATTAATAACAGGCGGAAGCCGGGGCATAGGACGTTCTGTCAGCATCAAGTTGGCAGCAATGGGATATACCGTGCTGATAAATTATCAAAGCAACGATAAGGAAGCGGCAAACACACTGCAATTAGTTCGTGAAAAAAGAGGCGACGGAGAACTATTGAAGTTCGATGTTACTGATCCAAAGGCAGTATCCGAAGCTTTAAATAACTGGAGCGAACAACATCCGGATGAATATATCGAGGTGCTGATAAATAATGCAGGCATCCGCAAAGATAATCTGATGCTTTGGATGACCGAAGCAGAATGGAGCGGGGTACTGAACACCAGTCTGAACGGCTTCTTTTATGTCACCCAGGCATTGCTTAAGAACATGCTTGTCAAACGCTTCGGACGTATTGTCAACATCGTAAAGAATGACAATCCGAATCTGATGATTATTACGGATGACGTGTACGGGACATTTATCCCTCACTTCCGTTCATTGATGGCTGAATTGCCACATAATACGCTTTGCGTCTATTCTTTCTCCAAATATTTCGGAGCTACGGGATGGAGAAATGCAGTGATCGCCTTACACGAAGACAATATCTACGACAAAATGATTGCCCGCCTGTCGGAGGAGCAAAAAGCAATCTTGAACAAACGTTACTCCAGTATCGATTTGCATCCGGAAAAGCTGAAGTTTATTGACCGCATGGTGGCAGACAGCCGCCAGATCGCATTGAATCATACCGCAGGTCTTTCGCTGCCACAGCAGATGCAGATGAGCCTGTTCTCGCTTTTTGCTATTCTGGATAAGGAAAACCGTTACAAAACCAGAATGCAGGAAATCATTCACCGCCGCCTTCATGCATTATGGGACAATACGGGTTTCACACTGGTAGAAGACCCTCTACGTGCCGGATATTACTCGGAAATTGATATGCTGGTATGGGCGAAAAAATTCTATGGGGATGATTTTGTTGCTTATCTGCAAAAGACATATAATCCGTTGGATGTGGTCTTTCGCCTGGCAAATGAGACTTCGCTCGTATTGCTGAACGGCGGTGGCTTTGCCGGACCGAAATGGAGTGTCCGTGTATCACTTGCCAACTTGAACGAAGCTGATTATGTAAAAATCGGGCAGAGTATCAAGCGTGTACTGGAAGAGTATGCTAATGTATGGAAGGCTTCCATACGCTAAAAGGTATTTCCTCCCTCGTTCCTTTTTATGAATGAGGGAGGAAAGATACGAACTTTGCTCAATGTCATGTCTTTTGTTACTTGAAACGGGAAGTATCCACGTTAATTGCTACTTAAACGTATGTACAAATGTTGTCATCCTATTTTTAAAGAGTTTTTCTCTAAGAAAATATAACAGAAACGAATAGTCAGGATGAAAATTTCTATCTTTGTCATAAATCAACCTTTACGAAGATGAAAAAACTGATTTTATTTCTTTCGCTGATATTATCGGTCGGTTTTGCATCCGCACAGTCAGAAATCCCTTCCGATAGTATTCGTCGTGCCCCCTCGGCTAATATTAAGGAGTTTGGCGGCTTTTTATTGGATATGGGATTGATGAATGTAGCTCCTCCCAAACTTCCTAAATTCAGCCTGGATGTGCCGAATATGAGTAAAGACTATAATCAATTGTTCCGTCTGAATACGGATGCCACATACTCACAAGGATTCTCTGATGCTTTTTCTCCTTCTGCCTTTTCCGGTTTCGGATACGGGTATGGCTGGGGGCTGTCGTCTTCTCCACAGTTCATGCAAATGGGATCTTTTAAGCTGAAAAACGGTATGAGGATTAATACGTACGGAGATTATGACAAAGACGGTTGGAGAGTGCCCAACCGAAGTGCCATGCCTTGGGAAAAGAATAATTTCCGGGGAGCATTCGAACTAAAATCCGCAAACGGTAATTTCGGTATACGGATTGAAGTACAGCAAGGGCGAAACGGTCCTTACTAATATATATGAAGGCTAGGTTTACTATTTGCCTGATTTAAAAGCCTTATCCGCAGCGTACATTGCATCCGCTATCCTATCACACCACTTATCAAACTCCAGATCAGGCGTTTGACTCTCAGGATGTGTAAGCATATAATGCACGGATTGTCTCAGACCGTCCACCATTGATACAGTACAGATAAAATCCGGGACAAGTCTCTTGATCTTCGAATTATCAAAAACGACTGTGGCAGCCTTGTCACCTAATAGTTCCCCTCTGAAATCATAAGTTTCTCCATGTCCGGCAAGAAAATCCGAAGCTACGTGTAACGCATTCAGCGGTTTTCCTAATGCATCGGCAATGGTTTCATAAATCTGATTCCAAGTCATACTTTCGTCGGTTGTGATATGGAAAGCATTCCCGATAGCATGAGGGTTTGCCATTAAACCGACATATCCTTTGGCAAAGTCCTTAGAATGTGTCAGTGTCCATAACGAACTTCCGTCACCGGGAATAATCACAGGCTTTCCGTCAAGGATACGCTTTAAGATCTGCCACAAAGATATTAATTCTGCCTTTGACTACCAACGTTGTATACAAATTACTGATTCTTGTACCTATATTACTGTTTTGCAAATATGATATAGATAAGATATTCTTAAAAGTTTTATCTTTGCCTATGATAAAACTGTAAGCCGTATGGATGAAATTACCAAAATTGAAACTATTGATCAGTACGACCAATTATTCGGACTGGAAACTTTGCACCCTTTAGTGAATGTGATCGACTTTTCAAAAGCGACAAAAACAGTAGAATACTATCACATGAATATCGGATTCTACTCTCTGTTTTTGAAAGACATTAATTGCGGAGACCTTAAATATGGGCGTAACTATTATGACTATCAGGAAGGAACGGTCGTCTGTATGGCCCCAGGTCAAGTGATTGGTATAGATAACCGGAAGAAAACTCCTCAACGTACAAAATCGATCGGGGTCTTGTTTCATCCCGACCTGATCCGGGGAACTTCTCTGGGACAGAATATCAAGAATTATTCTTTCTTTTCTTATGAAGTTAATGAAGCCTTGCATCTATCCGACCAGGAAAAAGAAATTGTAACGGACTGTATACATAAAATACAAATCGAACTGGAACATGCTATCGACAAGCATAGCAAACAACTTATTGTCCGCAATATCGAACTATTACTCGATTATTGTATGCGTTTCTATGAACGGCAGTTTATCACACGCAATCAGGTAAACAAAGACATTATCGTGCGGTTCGAACATCTATTGGATGAATATTTCCAAGGGCAGGTAGCACTGACCGAAGGGTTGCCTTCCGTGAAATATTTTGCAGACAAGGTATGCCTTTCTCCTAATTACTTCGGCGACCTGATAAAAAAAGAAACTGGTAAAACTGCGCAGGAATATATTCAGTGCCGTATCATTGAACTTGCCAAAGAACGAATATTGGAGGGTTCGCAAACGGTCAGCCAGATAGCTTATGAACTGGGATTCCAGTATCCTCAACACTTCAGCCGGCTATTTAAAAAACATGTCGGATATACACCGAATGAATATAAACAGCAGAACTAAGAACATACACCGGAGAGATCGTTAACGTCATGGGAGATAAAGTACTCAAAATAGGAACCGTGCATCAATGTAATTGTTGCCTGGGAAGTAAGACACTGCATCCGCTAGTCAGTGTCATCGACCTTTCGAAGGCTGACTTATCTCCTCATACGGACATTAAATTCGGATTCTATACGATTCTGTTGAGTGAATGTAAGTGTGAGGCCTATGCATACGGGCACCAATGTTGTGATTTCTCGGACGGAACTCTCGTTTGCCTGACTCCCGGAGAATCAATCAGTATGAAGGAGAACAACAAGGAATTTCCTTCCAAGGGATGGATATTGGCCTTTCACCCCGACTTGATTTGCGGGACTCCGCTCGGACTCAATATACACAATTATACTTTCTTCTCTTATTGTCCGGAGGAAGCACTGCATCTCTCTCTACGCGAAAAACAGATTATTCTGGAGTTCCTGGAGAGGATTCGGCAAGAGCTTGAGCGCTGCATTGACCGACACAGCAAAAAAATCATTTCAAAATACATTGAACTTTTGCTGGATTATTGTACCCGCTTCTACGAACGCCAGTTTATCACACGTAGCGAAGTCAATAAAAAGGTGTTCAGAGAATTCAATCATCTGCTTGATAATCATTTCAATGTGAAAGTAAGCCTATCAACTGATGTGTTATCCGATGAATATTGTGCTAATCTCCTGCATTTATCGCCTGCATATTTTAATGATTTACTGAAATATGAAATAGGAAAAGAGTTCAAAGAGTATATCCAGTTCAAACGTTTCGAGATAGCCAAAGGATGGTTGGTAAATACGGATAAAACGCTCGGCCAGATTGCACAAGAACTAGGGTTCTCTAATTCACAGTATTTCAGCCGCTTATTCAAGAAAATCACAGGGTGTTCGCCAAATGAATTCAGAATGCCCAACTAAAATTATTTAGTTAACGGCAGAAATCCTTAATAAAAATAGAATCGGGAAATAAAACTCTTAATCAATGTTATAAAACATACTTTTTTTCTTGGATTATTTGCAGATTTCACAAAAGTGCGTACATTTGCAATGTGTTTTTCATAGTATTAGATTTAAGGTTAACAAAGGTTGG
>OJMN01002211.1_pt1 | contig 10132 bp, 9 predicted proteins | sample 1597261 | NCBI WGS metagenome assembly OJMN01 (sample SAMEA2452130, study PRJEB22498) | human gut metagenome | biome: human feces; feature: human gut; material: feces | place: Australia | collected 2012 | reverse complement strand
AAGATCCGGAACTGCAGAAGATTTATGATATCGGTGTGAAGACGCTGGCGGACTGTACACAGGACGTGTTCGAGGACGGACCAAAGCGTGACAGAAGATTATGGCTTGGAGATCTCAGACTGCAGGCGCTTGCAAACTACGCAACCTTTGATCAGACGGATCTGGTAAAGAGATGCCTGTATCTGTTCGCAGCTATGACGACAGAAGAAGGTAAGATCTCTGCAAATGTATTCGTAAAGCCGGAGAATGTACCGGATGATACATTCCTGTTCGAATACAGTCTGTTCTTCATCTCGACCTTATATGATCTTCATCAAGCACACCCGGATGAGGAGCTGATAAGAGAACTGTATCCGATTGCCAAGAAGCAGATGAACATTACATTAAAGATGTTCGATGAGAATGGCAAACTGAATCCGGACGAGAACTATCCGGTATTCGTAGACTGGTCCAATGACTTTAATAAAGACACAGCAGGACAGGCAGAGATGATCTATGTCATGAAGCAGTTCATCGAGCTTGCCAAAGTCGTAAGAGACTCTGAGATCAGCATGTATGAAAAGAAACTGGAGCTGATCACAGACTATGCAAAGAACGTGCTTTTCCGTCCGGAAAAGAACCTCTTTGCAACAGCCTGGGATGAATACAACATTGCAAGTCAGGTGTGGATGGTGCTGGCACATGTAATGTCAGACGAAGAGAATAAATCCATCATGCAGACCACGATTCAGGAGTTATTCCCGGTGAAGAATATCGCAACACCATATATGTATCATCACATTGTGGAAGCATTATTCGAGGCAGGACTGGATGAAGAGGCCATCCATCTGATGAAGAGCTACTGGGGTAAGATGATCTCACTTGGAGCGGATACCTACTGGGAAGCATTCGATCCGGATCAGCCGGAGTATTCTCCGTATGGTTCACCGATCGTGAACAGCTACTGCCACGCATGGAGTTGTACGCCGGTGTATCTGCTTAAGAAGTATGTGAAGAATAAGTAGGCAGATGTGCTGACTGTAAATGGGACGGAATAAAATATTACATAGTGTGCAGGAATCCGCCGGACGGGAAAATGTCCGGCGGATTTTGCGTATAAAAATATATTCAAAAAGCCGCCAGTGGCAAATGTTTTACTTCGATTTGGATAAGATGAAATGAATTGGAATAATATATAATAAAATATGGAAAATATACTTGATAAATGGAATGATATATAATAAAATATGGAAAACAATACCAGAAATATAGATTACCACATGTTCGGAAGAATCCATCGATGGAGAGTCCTGTAGAAGGAAGGAGATGATCCTATGACTGTAGAAGAGATGAAAAAGAAGAAAACAGAATTAGGTTTCAGTTGCGAGCAGATATCAGATCGTTCCGGTGTACCGTTGGGAACGGTACAAAAGATATTCAGCGGAATAACCAAAAGACCAAGATATGACACAATTTGTCAGTTGGAAAAAGCATTTCCGATTGAACATATTATATTTACAGATAATCATGGACGAGACTACAAAGCGTCTGGAAACATAGGATCACCAGAAGATATGAAAGGATCTGTTTCTAATCCATATCCTGGTATGATGAAAGAAAGCGTATCGGCTTATCGCATCTATGGAGATGGCACAGATCATGAAGGTGATATCTGGAAAAGTTTTCGTGGTAAAAAGCAAGGCGAATACACACTAAAAGAGTATGAAGCGATTCCGGACGAATATAGAGTGGAATTGATTGACGGAGTCATCTACGATTTGAACATGCCAACCACGATCCATCAGCAGCTTGCATTTGAGATCAGTATCAAATTAAGAGAGTACATTAGGCAGAACAAAGGATTATGTATGGTACTGCCGTCACCGGTCAGCGTACAACTAGATGAAGATAACCGGACGATGCTGCAGCCGGACGTCGTTGTATGCTGTGACAGAGATAAAATCCTTCGAAGTCATGTCTATGGAGCTCCGGATATGGTAATCGAGATATTATCACCATCTACAAGAAAAAAAGATATGGGATTAAAACTGAAAAAATATATTACTGCAAGAGTCAGAGAATACTGGATGGTTGACCCGGATAAGAAAAAAGTTGTAGTATATGACTTGGAACATAATGAATTACCGGCCATCTATGGTTTTGAAGACCAGGTGCCGGTGAAGATATTTGCTGGAAAATGTCAGATTGACTTTTCGGAAATATACAGCTATATAGAATTTTTATTTGAAAAAGAATAGAAAAACGGAGGGCCACAACATGTTAAACATCGTATTACACGAACCAGAAATCCCGGCAAACACAGGCAATATCGGAAGAACCTGCGTAGCCACCAACACCAGATTACACCTGATCGAGCCACTCGGTTTCCGCTTGAATGAAAAGAACTTAAAGCGTGCCGGCATGGACTACTGGGAGCATCTGGATGTCAGAACCTATATTGATTACAATGATTTCCTGGAAAAGAACCCGGGAGCCAAGATCTACATGGCAACGACAAAAGCACCGAAGGTATATACAGAAGTGAACTATGAACCGGACTGCTACATCATGTTCGGAAAAGAAAGTGCCGGAATCCCGGAAGAGATTCTAGTAGAGCATAAAGAAGACTGCGTGCGTATCCCGATGGTAGGCGACATCCGTTCGCTGAACCTCGGCAACTCGGTTGCGATCGTGCTTTACGAAGCACTCAGACAGAACGGATTTGCAGGTATGAATCTGGAGGGGCATCTTCACGAATTACACTGGTAAGAAAAGGAATCCAATCTGTATAAATTCCATATTATTTAGACAAAATAAGGATATTGTCCGTTTTCGTTGAGAAAATGAGATGATATCCTTATTTTCATACCAGGTATATGAAAAAATACAGGAGGCGCTGGCAGGCGTTTCTACTTATTAATAAATGCACAAATATAAAACGACAAAATGATAAAAGTATATCAAAGTGACATACAATTTACAATAAATGTAATAAATGTATGGTAAAATTGCAGAAATAAGATTATAATTTAAACTAGATTTTGTATTTTTTTGAAGGAGAGGTGGTAGATGAATGGTAGAAGAAACCATTAAGACCATCAAGGAAACGGAGAATGAAGCGGATGAGATCATAAGAAAAGCAGATGCAACGTGTACCGAGATCCTTGAAAAAGCTGCCAGAGAGGCAAAAGAGATAAAAGAGCAGGCTGTAGCAAATGCAAAGAAACAGGCAGAAGCAGATCTTTTGCAGGCGAAAGAAGAAGGAGAAGTCTTAAAGAAACAGGCTTCCGAGAAGACGGAACAGGAGACAGAAGCATTAAAAGCACTGGCTCAGGGAAAAGAAGAGGAGGCGGTATCCGCAGTCATCAAAGCATTGCTCTGATGATATGGGAAGAGTAAGAACGTGAAAAAATAAAAAAGGAGGGATGCAGTTATGGCAGTATTGCAGATGCAGCGAATCAGTATCTGCGCATTGAAACATGACCGGAAAGCGATTCTGGAAAAACTGCAGTCCATGGGCATGATAGAGATGCATCAGGTCGCGCAGGACGAAGCCGGATTCGAGAAGATGGATACGCAGAGTGCGAAATCAAGCTTCGAGAAACGGGTGCAGATCACGGAAAACGCACTGGATGTATTGAATCAGTATACACCGGAGAAAAAATCCATGTTCTCCAGTCTGGAAGGAAATGAGCTGATCGATAAAAAGACGATGGAAGCTGCCGCAGCGAAGCAGGAAGCAGTCATGGAAGTGGCGGGACTTCTGATCGCTGATCATAAGAAAATTGCGGAAGCACAGGCTGAGATCGTGAAGCGGAATACCCAGATAGAAGCACTTACACCATGGATGAGTCTGGAAGTTGCGATGAATTATCCGGGCACGAAAAAGACGGCAATGCTTCTTGGAACCATGGCGGCGGAGACGACACTGGAAATGATCTACGGAAAGCTTGCCGAAGATCATCCGGAGATCGAAGCCGTAGATATATCGGTTATAAGTCAGGATAAAGATGCCGTGTACTTAAGCGTGTTCTGTATGAAGGACCAGGCAGCAGATGTGGAGAATACACTCCGCACTGCAGGATTCTCAAGACCGGTTGTATCGACAGAGCAGATTCCGGCAAAGCAGAAAGAAGAACTGGAAGAACAGATCAGACAGATCGAACAGACAATTGCAGATATCCGGGGAGAGATCATATCTTACGCAGAAGACCGGGAGGAACTGAAGATCATCGGTGACTATTACCGGATGCGTGCAGAAAAGTACGAAGTACTGGGAACACTTCCGCAGTCCAGACGTACATTTATTATCAGTGGTTACGCAGCAAAAGAAGCGATACCGGCGATCCAGAAAGGAATCGGGGATGCATATGACTGTGTGATCGATGTAGAAGAGTTAAAAGAAGACGAAGAACCACCGGTGATCCTTAAGAATAACGGATTTTCGGAAAGTGTGGAAGGAGTCCTGGAGTCTTACGGACTTCCGCATAAAGGAGAGATCGATCCGACCGCGATCATGTCATTCTTCTATGTATTTTTCTTTGGAATGATGTTATCAGATGCAGCGTATGGTGCGATCATCGCAATCGTGTGTCTGATCGTCCTTAAGAAATTCCCGCGCATGAGTGCCGGTATGAGGAAATCTATGAAAATGTTCATGTACTGTGGAATTTCTACCATGGTATGGGGAATCTTATTCGGTGGATATTTCGGAGATGTCGTAGACGTCGTATCGAGCACATTCTTTGGAAAAGAACTGACGATCAAGCCGCTGTGGTTTGCACCGTTAAATGATCCGATGCGACTTCTGATCTATTCGATGGCATTCGGACTGGTCCATCTGTTCGTGGGTCTTGGGATCAAGGGATATATGTTGTTAAAAGACGGAAAGGTACTGGATTTCTTCTGCGATATCGTATTGTGGTACATTTTCCTGATCGGACTGATCCTGATGTTACTTCCGTCAGAGATATTTGCTTCAATCGCACAGACCAAGATCGTGTTCCCGGCAGCGCTTGTTACATTGTCAAAAGCACTGGCAATCATCGGGGCACTCGGACTGTTATTGATGTCCGGAAGATCGAGCAAGAATCCGGCACTCCGGCTGGCACTTGGAGCATATGATATCTATAATATCACCGGATGGTTAAGTGATGTATTATCATACTCCAGACTTCTGGCACTGGGACTTGCAACAGGTGTTATCGCATCCGTTGTCAATCAGATGGGAAGCATGCTTGGTAAGAGTGTATTCGGGGTCATCTTATTTATCGTAGTATTTATCGTCGGACATGCAATGAACCTGGCAATCAACCTGCTTGGTGCATATGTCCACACCAACCGACTTCAATTTGTGGAATTCTTCGGAAAATTCTACGAAGGCGGTGGAAAACCTTTCGAACCGTTTCATGCGGAGACAAAATATGTAGATATTAAGGAGGAAAAATAGATATGAGTATTTGGAATGATATGGGAATGGTATACGCACTTCTTGGTGCGGCAGTGGCAGTATTCCTGGCAGGTGCAGGATCTGCGATCGGAGTTGGTATTGCAGGACAGGCAGCGTCCGGAGTTGTAACAGAAGACCCAAGCAAATTCGCAAAAGTACTGATCATGCAGCTGCTTCCTGGTACACAGGGAATCTACGGACTGCTGGTTGGTTTCATTACATTATCCAAGATCGGACTTCTTGGCGGCGGCGCAGCAGATCTGGATCCTAAGACGGGACTTCTGATCCTGGCAGCTTGCCTTCCGATCGGAATTGTAGGTCTGATTTCAGGAAAAGCACAGGGACAGACAGCAGCGGCAGCAATCGGAATCGTAGCAAAGAAGCCGGATCAGTTCGGTAAAGCAATGCTGTTCCCTGCAATGGTTGAGACATATGCCATCCTTGCACTTCTGATTTCTATCCTTTCCGTAACAGCAATTCAGGTATAGAAGGAGTGTGAAGGACAATGGCTGGATTAGATAAGATCAAAAGTCAGATCCTTGACGAGGCAAAAGTGACAGCGGATGCGAAGATCGAAGATGCGAAAGCACAGGCAGAACAGATGAAGCTTAAGGCACAGGAAGAGGGAGCCAGACAGGCAGAGACTATCCTGAAAAAGTCGGAAGTAGATACTGCATCGCAGAAAGAGCGTGTGAAATCAGCCATCGATCTTCAGAGAAGAACGAGACTTCTGGAAGCAAAGCAGGAGATGATCGCAGAGATCATCGAGAAGGCGTATGAAAAGGTTATAAACCTTGCGCCGGATGATTATTATCAGATGCTTTTGTCGATTCTGGAAGCATATATACTTCCGCAGGAGGGAGAGATTTATTTCTCCGTAAAAGATCTGGAAAATATGCCGGTAGGATTTGGCAAAGAAATTGAAGAAATAGCTCTGGCAAAGGGAGGAAAACTTACTGTAGCCGGAGCGGGCAGAGATAATATTGACAATGGATTCATTCTTGCGTACGGTGGAATTGAAGAGAACTGTACGATCAGGGCAATGTTCGATGCGAAGCGGGATGAGCTTTCAGATATCGTTCACCGGCTGCTCTTTGTATGATGCGGAAAGCATCAGAAGAACCAGTAGGAATGTTCAGATATCAGGAATGTTCGGAAATGGAGGAACAACATGAGTGAACAATATACCTATGCGGTCGCAAGAATCCGTGCCCTGGAAGTATCCCTGTTCTCTGACAGTACCATTGACCAGCTGATCGCGTGCCAGAGTTATGAACAGGCATTGCAGTTCCTGGAGGAGAAAGGCTGGGGAGATACTGAAAGCAGCGGGAATGCAGAAGAAATCCTGACGAGAGAAGAAGAAAAGACATGGGAAGTAGTAAAAGAACTGTCGATCGGAATGGAACATTTCGATGTGCTTTCTTATCCGAAGCTTTTTCATAATTTAAAGGCAGCGGTCAAGGAAGTATGCACCGGAGATAAGAACCGGCATATCTATTATGAAGATGTTCGGATTCCTGGAGAAGAGATGCGTAAGATCGTAGAAGACAGAGACTTTGGAAAGCTTCCGGACAGTATGCGGATCGCAGGAGAAGAAGCATACGAGACACTTCTTCATACAGGAGACGGGCAGCTCTGTGATGTGATCATAGACCGGGCGGCACTGGATGCTATTTATCAGGCGGGAAAAGAGTCACCGGATAAGATCATACAGGATTATGCAGAATCCACAGTGGCAGTGGCGGACATCAAGATCGCTGTCCGGTCACAGAAGACCGCAAAATCAACAGACTTTATGAAACGGGCAATGGCGGAATGTGATTCCTTAAGTGTCAGCCAACTCTCGAAAGCGGCACTTAGCGGCATGGATGCCATCTGTGAATACTTAAGAGGAACGGCTTATGCAGAAGGTGCGGATGCACTGGCAGAGTCGCCGTCGGCATTTGAAAGATGGTGTGATAACCGGATCATTCAGACGATAAGCCCGGAGAAATATCATGCATTTACGATAGGACCGGTAATTGCCTACGTAATTGCAAGGCAGAATGAGATTAAAACGGTACGAATCATTTTATCCGGAAAGCAGAATGAACTGCCGGATGATTCAATCCGGGAAAGGGTAAGGGAAATGTATGTATAAGATCGCAGTAGTGGGTGATTATGACAGCATCTTCGGATTCGCAGCACTGGGCCTTGATACATTTGCCGTCCAGACCCGTGAGGAAGCCGCAGAGAAATTACATCAGCTGGCACAGGGCGGATATGGAATTATCTATATCACAGAGAAACTTGCCGCTGAGTTAACGCATGAGATAGAAAAATATCAGGAACAGGTCACACCGGCGATCATTCAGATTCCGGGTATCGCCGGAAATACAGGCGCCGGAGTTGCAGGTGTGAAGAAATCGGTAGAGCAGGCTGTCGGTTCCGATATTATATTTGGCAGCTAAAGGAGGTTGATTCGTCCGTATGAGTACAGGAACGATTAAAAAAGTAGCAGGACCGCTGGTTATTGCAGAAGGTATGCGTGACGCCAACATGTTTGACGTGGTACGTGTAAGCAGCCAGCGTTTGATCGGAGAGATCATAGAGATTCACGGAGATGAGGCATCCATCCAGGTATACGAAGAGACATCGGGACTTGGACCTGGAGAGCCGGTAGAGTCTATGGGAGTACCAATGTCAGTAGAACTTGGTCCCGGACTGATCACAAGTATATACGATGGAATCCAGAGACCACTGGATGACATTATGAAGATTTCCGGAAATAACTTAAAACGAGGCGTGGAAGTCGCATCGTTAAAGCGTGATAAGAAATGGGAATTTGTACCGGTCGCAAAAGCTGGCGATGAGGTCGAAGCAGGTGACGTACTCGGAACTGTGCAGGAGACCATCGTTGTACAGCAGAAGATCATGGTTCCTTATGGAGTAAAAGGAACGGTAAAAGAGATCAAAGCCGGAACATTTACCGTAGAAGAAGTGGTAGCAGTGATCGCTACCGAAAAAGGTGACAAAGAACTGACGATGATGCAGAGATGGCCGGTACGAAAAGGCCGTCCGTATCAGAAGAAACTGCCGCCGGTAAAACCACTGGTAACCGGACAGCGTGTTATCGATACATTCTTCCCGATCGCCAAAGGTGGTGTGGCAGCTGTTCCGGGACCTTTCGGAAGCGGCAAGACAGTTATCCAACACCAGTTGGCTAAGTGGGCAGAGGCTGATATCGTGGTCTATATTGGATGCGGAGAACGTGGCAATGAGATGACCGACGTTCTGAATGAATTCCCGGAACTGAAAGACCCGAAGACCGGACAGTCTCTGATGGAAAGAACCGTGCTGATCGCAAATACATCGGATATGCCGGTTGCAGCTCGTGAGGCATCCATTTACACAGGAATTACAATAGCAGAGTATTTCCGTGATATGGGATATTCTGTAGCACTTATGGCAGACTCAACATCCCGTTGGGCTGAGGCACTTCGTGAGATGTCAGGATGTCTGGAAGAGATGCCTGGTGAAGAAGGATATCCGGCTTATCTTGGAAGTCGTCTGGCACAGTTCTATGAGCGTGCCGGACATGTAGTTTCTCTTGGAAAAGAAGGAAGAGAAGGAGCACTTTCCGTTATCGGAGCAGTATCTCCTCCGGGTGGTGATACATCTGAGCCGGTATCACAGGCAACACTTCGTATCGTCAAAGTGTTCTGGGGACTGGATGCATCCCTGGCATACAAGAGACATTTCCCGGCAATCAACTGGTTGAAGAGTTACTCCCTGTATCTGGATGATATGGAAAAATGGTTTAACGGACAGGTTGCCGAAGACTGGATGGAAGGCCGTCAGAAGATGATGACACTGCTTCAGGAAGAAGCAGAACTGGAAGAGATCGTTAAGATGGTAGGTATGGACGCACTTTCACCGTCCGACCGTCTGAAGATGGAAGCTGCAAGATCGATTCGTGAGGACTTCCTGCATCAGAACTCTTTCCATGAAGTTGATACCTATACATCACTTAGAAAGCAGTATATGATGATGGAATTGGTACTTGGTTTCTATAATAAGTCAATGGAAGCTCTTAAACAGGGAGCAAGCGTTGATAAGCTTATTAAGATGCCTGTACGTGAAGCAATCGGACGTTTTAAATATACACACGAAGACCGGCTTGATGAAGCGTTCAATGAAATAATGGACAAGCTTGCCGAAGAGGTGGCAAATACACTGGAAAAGGAGGACTTCTAATATGCCAAAGGAATATAGAACAATTCAGGAAGTAGCAGGACCACTTATGATGGTTAGAAATGTGGAAAATGTTACTTACGATGAATTAGGTGAAATAGAACTTGCAAACGGTGAAGTAAGAAGATGTAAAGTTCTTGAGGTTAATGGAAATAATGCTCTGGTTCAGCTATTTGAAGACTCTACAGGTATTAATTTGTCTAATAGCAAAGTACGTTTTCTTGGAAGAAGCATGGAACTTGGAGTTTCGCCGGATATGCTTGGAAGAGTTTTTGACGGCTTGGGAAATCCAATAGATGGAGGTCCTGACATTCTTCCGGAGGAAAGACGAGATATTAACGGTGTGGCGATGAATCCGGCAGCGAGAAATTATCCTTCTGAATTTATCCAGACAGGAATTTCAGCAATTGACGGACTTAACACTCTTGTAAGAGGACAAAAACTTCCAATCTTTTCAGCTTCAGGTTTGCC
>OJMN01002203.1_pt1 | contig 10160 bp, 10 predicted proteins | sample 1597261 | NCBI WGS metagenome assembly OJMN01 (sample SAMEA2452130, study PRJEB22498) | human gut metagenome | biome: human feces; feature: human gut; material: feces | place: Australia | collected 2012 | reverse complement strand
GCACTCTGCGATACCACAGTCTATGTGACGATCTGGAAATTCCTTTTTGAAGATGGCTGTCTGTGTGGCAGCCGCAAGGTCAGCATCAAGAACATATACGTCATCGTGCTCCTTTGCAAGCTCTACAAGTGCATTTCCGTAGCTGACACGTGTGGCGATTTTCTTTACTTCTGACATAATGCTTCACCTTCCTTTCTCAGATCCTCCATGGCAACTGCATACTCCTCATCATTAGGAGCCTTGCCATGCCAGCCGACCTGATTTTCCATAAATGAAACACCCTTGCCCTTTACGGTATGTGCTATAATTGCCGTCGGCATACCCTTTGTATTTCTTGCCTCTTTAAATGCGTCAGCAATCTGATCCATGTCATTTCCATCCTTCAGATCAATCACATGGAAATTGAATGCCTTGAATTTCTCACCAATAGGATATGGTGAGCACACCTGATCCACCGGTCCATCAATCTGAAGTCCGTTGTTATCAACTATAACAACAAGGTTATCAAGTCTTCTGAAGCCCGCAAACATGGCAGCCTCCCAGACCTGTCCCTCCTGAATCTCGCCATCGCCGAGAAGTGTATATACTCTGTAATCATCATTTGTAAGCTTTGCAGAAAGTGCCATGCCCACTGCCGCAGAAATGCCCTGTCCGAGCGAACCGCTTGACATATCCACACCCGGGATATGCTTCATGTCAGGATGTCCCTGCAGATATGATCCCAGATGTCTGAGTGTCTTTAAATCCTCAACCGGAAAATAGCCTCTCTGCGCAAGTGTAGAGTAAAGTCCCGGAGCCGTGTGTCCCTTTGAAAGCACAAAACGGTCTCTATCCGGCTTTTTAGGATTCTTTGGATCAATGTTCATCTCCTCAAAATACAGATATGTAAATATATCTGCTGCAGAAAGTGAGCCGCCCGGATGTCCCGCCTTTGCAGAATGCACAGCCGTGACGATACCCTTCCTGACTTCATTTGCTGTAATCTGAAGCTCTAATTTGTTCATTTTGTTCTCCTGTTAAATCTATGACATGAAATAAAATATTTATACCTGTCTTTGGTTTATAATATCTAATCCCCAAATACAGCTCTGTAATCAGCCTGGAACTTCTCGATTCCCTGATCTGTAAGCGGATGCTTTGTCATCTGCTCGATAACCTTGTAAGGAATTGTTGCGATATCAGCTCCTGCAAGTGCACAGTCTGTGACATGAATCGGGTTTCTGATTGAAGCTGCAATAATCTCTGTGTCATATCCATAGATATCAAAAATCTCTGAAATCTGTCTGATCAGCTCAATGCCCGGCTGGCTGATATCATCAAGTCTGCCAAGGAAAGGTGAAACATATGTAGCACCTGCATTTGCAGCAAGAATTGCCTGATTTGCTGAAAAAATAAGAGTAACGTTTGTCTTGATGCCCTCAGATGAAAGTACCTTGACAGCCTTAAGTCCCTCAACTGTCATAGGAATCTTAACTACCATGTTTGGATGAATAGCTGCGATTTCACGTCCTTCTTTTATCATGCCCTCTGCATCAACTGTTGTTGCTTTTACCTCTCCACTTATCGGTCCGTCAACGATAGATGTGATTTCTTTAATTACCTCATTGAAGTCTCTGCCCTCTTTTGCGATGAGTGAAGGGTTTGTTGTAACTCCACAGATGACTCCCATATCGTTTGCTTTCTTAATGTCCTCGACATTTGCTGTATCTACGAAAAACTTCATTTAATAATACCTCCGCCTTATATAATTTGTGTTTGCTTTTATTTGTTGATATAAATATAACACTTTAAAAGAAAAAATGCAATAGCAAAAGCAAATAAAAGTAAAAATAAATATAATTAAATGACATCAAATAAAAAAAAGCATAAGCAATCGAAAGCACTAGCTTTATTTACTTATTTGAGTTATTATATATTTATGCAATGCTTTGTGATAAAAATATGTACGTAAAAATACAACAGAAATCAAAAGAAAGAGGAAAATCTATGCTGCAATTAGAAAGACAACAAAAGATTCTCGATTATTTAAAAGAAAACCGTAAGGCCACCACCAATGAGCTCAGCGAGCTGCTTGGTGTATCGACCACGACAATAAGAACAGATTTAAACCAGATGGATAAGGAAAAGCTTCTGACAAAGACTCACGGCGGTGCTATCTACAAGGATAAAACCCATGACATGACTGATTTAACCTCGAGGGCCTACCTGTTCCATGACCGCGCCTTGGAAAACAAGGAAGCTAAAGAGGAGATTGCAAACGAGGCGATAAAGCTCGTAAGTGACCATATGTGTATATTCCTTGATGCCAGCTCCACAGCCTACACTCTCGGCATGAAGCTTTCAGGCTTTACAGAGCTGACCGTCATCACCAATGGCATCAATCTGGCTTTAGAGCTAAAGGATATCCCGGGTGTCACAGTCATCCTGACAGGCGGTATCGTAACCAGTGCATCCGCTTCCATAGAAGGACTGCTTGGCGCTGATTTACTCAAAAAGATACACACCGATATCGCGTTCGTGTCAGCAAGAGGCTTCTCTGTAGAAGACGGACTGACTGATTTCAGTATATACGAGGCTGATTTAAAGCACATGTGTATCAAGGCCTCCGCTAAAACTGTGGCTCTTGTAGACCACACCAAGTTTGATACCACATCCATATCTAGCTATGCATCGCTTGATGACATCAATATGGTAATCACCGACTCCGGTATCTCACCTGAGACAGCAGATATATATGAGAAGGCCGGCACTGATATTGTTATATCCGGAATATAAATGAGACAATATAGCCATATAAAAGTAAAAGTATAAGTACAAATATAACTATAAATATAACTATAACTGTATATATAGATCCATTAAAAATGACACGCAACGTTTTACGCTGCGTGTCATTTTATAGTTGTCTTATACGCTTAAAGCATCAGACTATCTTATATGCATTTCTACCCTTTTCCTTCACATCATTGAGCACTTCATCCACCGTCTTAAACAGCCTAGAAAACTCATCCGGCACCTTTACATCCGGGGCGGTAACATATGCCTGTGATACAGTCAGATACTCATCCACCTTAGAGCTCTCATGAAGTATCTGTTTTTTGGCAAGCTCAAGTCTTATATGCTCGGCTATATTTTTAATGATATCCTCATCCGTTTCCTGCAGGATTATGTAGAATTCATCACCATAGAAATGATACCCCATTCCCTTATCTTTGATGCTCTCATTTATTATGGATGACAATTCTTTTAGCACTGCATCACCGGTGACTCTGCCACTGTTTCTGTTAAATGACTTGAAGAAATCTATATCCACTACTCCAAACGTGATTCCTGCACCATCTGAATCCTGATTTTTGCTCACAAGCTTTTCAAAATCGTTTCGCATCTTGAACTTATTGCCCATGCCTGTAAGCATATCTGTGTAGTTGAGTCTGACTGCCTTACGGCGCTCATACTCAGTCTCCTGAAGCTGAAGCTTAAGGTCGATTGTATCACCAAGACGCTTTATCTGCTCCTTCACCTGCATAGAGTGGAGATTTGCGTAATATACGCACAGCTTGTTGTACGCCTCTGTATCACCCATGGCGCTCTCATATTTCATCCACATCTTGACACAGGTCTTCTGGAAAAACAGATTTTCTGTTTCAATAGCAAAGCGTTCATACTCCACAATAACCTTTTTCCATGCATCGAACTCCCCCATATTCATAAATAGATTGCAAAGGCTTAGTATCTCAAGCACATAATTGGCAGAATTGATATTGTTTATCGCACCCTCAACCAGCTCTTCCACATGATCTCTGACCTCATCCTCATTTCCCATCTTCCATAGCATATGTGCCTGTGACATATCTATCAGAAATCTGTTTTTATCACTGCCAGCTATCTCATTAAAGAGTATCGCATCAGAAAGATGCTTTTCTGCCTTTTCAAACTCGTTAATTCCTGTGTATGAGATGCACAGATTCAGATGAAGCATAAGAAGCTCCTGATAATAGCTATCCCTCTCTCCATGCAGCGGTGGCTTGCACAGCTCCAGTGCTTCGTTGAAATATCTGATAGCCTTTTCATACAATCCAAGCTCCATATAGAGTGAGCCTATATTATTGTTTACAAGCATGATTATCTCTGTTGAGCCCTGCTCCACAGCTACATCCATAGCCTCTAGGTAGCAGTCAATTGACATGCTTAAGTCTCCAATAGATGCATATATGACTCCCATAAAATTGACAGTCTTTGCCATCTGCTCATATGCGCCACAGCTCTTATAAAGACCGGCTGTCTCCTGTGCCTTATTCTCTGCCAAAAAAAGCTTATTCTCGCCAAATAAGGCTGCTGCCTCATCCATACATCTGTCTGCCTTTTGCAATATACCCATAAAAACCCTCCTATAGATGACAATACAATCTATTTCTCAGCAAGATACTGCTTATATCCAACCTGTTTCAGTTTCGCATCCTTTGCTACAACCTGAGCCTTCATATCTGCTGTATACTTTTTGATTTTCTCAAGGATTGCATCATCACCTGCTGCGAGTATCTTTGCTGCAAGGATTGCTGCATTTTTCGCACCGTCAATTGCAACTGTGGCAACAGGCACTCCAGGTGGCATCTGCATGATTGAGAACACTGCATCCATTCCATCCAGATTCTTTCCTGAAAGCGGTACTCCGATAACAGGAAGTGCAAAAAGCGCTGCACACATTCCCGGAAGTGCTGCTGCCATTCCCGCTCCTGCTATTATTACCTTTACATCTCTATTCTCAGCGCCTCTTGTCCACTCAATAAGCTCATCCGGCTCACGGTGTGCCGAGATGATGGTGAGCTCATACTCTATGCCGAGCTCTTCAAGCATATCTGCCGCCTTACTCATCACCTTTAAATCTGAGTCGCTGCCCATAACTATTCCAACCTTTGCCATTTTATCCTCCTTATACGTCTAACAATTATTTGCTTTCTGCATCAAGCGTATCGAGCGGTTTGTTCAACTCTTCTACGCCCTCAAGCACAAATCTGCCATCTCTTATTATATCACATGTTGAGCCATCGTGTCGAATAACTGTGATGGCTCCAAGCTCATCATATGGTATTGTGATATCCGTGTGGCAGTTGAAATATGCCTTTGATATATCTTCTTTTCTGCGGATGGAAACTGAATTGTCCCTGGCAATTATGGCTTTTCCGTCAGGGTTGTATGTCATATTGTCCTCATCGTATGTGTAGCAGGTATCACCCACCGCAAAGTGCGGTCCTGTCTTCTCTGCTATGAGAATAGGCATCTTTGCTGCGATATCGTATACTCTCGCCATACGGTAGGCTGTCGTATTGGTGCCTATGGCAAACTCACCCATAGGCAGTGTGTCATGATGGAAAAGCACATTGTCTGATATATACTTTCTGTTTTCTTCCTCATCCTCAAAATTGGTGCATGTATATTTATCAATCATGCCATCCTTAAAGTCGATTTCCAGATTAAGGAAATTAAGCTCATTGAGATATACCTGACTGACATGCAGCTTGCCGTTTGTGCCCTCTAGCACCGGTGAAGTAAACACCTCTCCGACAGGGATATTTACATCAGCCACACAGTTTTCAAAAGCCGTCTCCTTTGAAGGCTCCTTAAGCTCATGAATCTTGACATACAAATCTGTCCTGTTGCCATTTGTACCGACGATATGCACCCTGTCTGCTGTATCGAGCACATCTATGATTTTCTGCTGCATATCCCTGTAGAGTGCATAATCAAGAGTATTAATCTTTACAGTCTCCGTAAAAATTTCCTTATAATCAGATCCGATTGCAGCACACGGATAGGCAATAATCGTAAAGCTTCTGTCCTCGCTGTGGATATAGCTGTTCATATACTGTGAGCGCACGCTTGTCATATGGACTACAAGCTTCTGCTGCTCATCATTAAAGTGCGCAGCCTCCTTCTTTGAAACCGGAGCAAACGGCTCCTCTCCAAATATCTCTATGACAGCAGGGCCTCCACATTTGCATGCTACATCCTTCATTCTCTCAAGTGCATTGTGCATGCACTCAAGACGATACTCCACATATGCCTTGTCAAGCCACAGTGCCATATCCTCCTTGTGGTCATAGTCAAACTGCTTATTGACCGATGTGGAAAATGGTCTCATGGCAGGCTTCATACCCATTTTCTCAAAATTCTTTAATGCTGCTCTTATCATACGCTCAAAGCCAAGCGGATAAAGCACCTGAACCACCGACTTCTTTGAGATATCCTTGTTGCAGGTAATAAAGCCAATGCGGTATCCTTCTGTATAGGTATCTGCCATAGCCTGTATCTCCTCATCTGAAAATGAAGCCAGATGTGCTCTGCCGGCGCGCTCATTCTCTCCGACATACAGTCCGTAAGAATACAGATAATCATCATTTGACAAATCTGCCTCATTTACAAGCTCTGTATAGTAATCATAAGCCGGGTCAAGGAGTGCTCTGTTGTCATCCTCTGCAAAAATCTCCTCATAATCATGCATGAACGAGTATATACAGCCCCTTATCTCTTCAGGACTCAGCTCATTGGCATTCTCAAAATAATTGTATAGCTCTACAATAAGCTCTGCATAAATGCAGAGATACTTTATATCCCCCTGATAGATATGTGTAATGCTTCCGGCAATTTTTGCATATACAGCCGATAAAAGCTGACCATACTCATCTCCGAGCACCTTTACGGCATATGCCGGGTTGGCATAGCTTTTCTCGTAATTTTCTTTATCAAACTGTGAATAGAATAAATCGTTAAATTCTTTATCTGCGCTATGGTTTTTAATAGTGTTGATGCACTTTGCCGCACTTCTGAAATAATCAGCAAAAGCCGGCTCTATCGCAGATTCTCTGATGATCTGCTCTATACGCTCCTCCACAAGCTCTAATCGCTCTGCGTAAAGCTCATTGGAGAGCTCATAAATCTCTTTATAACTCATATGTCCCTATAATCTTTCTTTCATATAATAAAACCTGCAGCATATGTTCCTCCCCAGCTGATTACCGCTATGAGTGAAAAAAACACTGCCAGTCGTGGAAATGTCATGAATGATTCCTCATCAAAGAGGCTTCTGATGGCAAACCCGAAATCTGCCAGAGATATGCCAAGCATCAGTATACCGGCACTGCCATAGTACATAGACAGATTGCCATCTCCTCTGAATGCCGCATTCAAAAAAACTATATATACAATCTCTATGAGGATAGCCACAACAAGTGCAGCTATCCCCCTCTTAGATTGCTTCTTTTCCGTAAACTTATACCTGTTACGTTTTCTTCTGCCAAGCAATTTATATTCTCCTATTTGCAGCCGTACTGCTTATAGTACTCATCTATAGCTGCTTTGATTGTGTCATCAATGACTACTCTGCCATCATGCTCTCTGTTGTAGAGATACTCTGTGACCTCTGCCATTGTGACGATAGCCTTGCCCTCAAAGCCGTACTTCTCATGGATTTCGTCGAGCGCGCTCACCTTGCCGCCCTGTCCGACTTCCATTCTGTTAAGGCTCACCATAAGGCCTACGATTGTGACATCAGCAGCCTCTCTTACCTTTGGAACTGTCTCCTCCATTGATTTGCCTGATGTGGTGACATCCTCTATCATAACTACTCTGTCGCCATCCTTAAGCTTGCTTCCAAGGAAGCCTCCCTTGTCTGCACCGTGGTCCTTTGCCTCTTTTCTGTCTGAGCAGTAGCGCACCTCTTTGCCATAGAGCTCATGGTATGCGATAGCTGTTACCACTGCAAGCGGGATTCCCTTGTATGCAGGTCCGAATAATACATCAAAGTCATCTCCGTAGTTTGCATGGATAGCCTTTGCGTAGTACTCTCCGAGTCTCTTAAGCTGTGAGCCTGTCACATATGCTCCCGCATTCATGAAAAATGGTGATTTACGACCGCTCTTTAATGTGAAATCACCAAATTTCAGCACGTCACTCTCCACCATAAAGTCTATAAATTCCTGCTTATACTGTTCCATTTTATCTTAAAACCTCCTGTTTATAAGGCTTTCACGCCTTTATTATTGTCTCAAATTGCTTTACTACACACTTTTTACACACTTTACACCGCTTCCATCTTCCTCATCTCGTCAAACAAGGTATCATCTGTTACGTGACAATACAAATCCATTGTCAGCTGTAAGGAGCCATGTCCGAGAAGCTTCTGCACGCTCTTAGGCTGCATTCCGTTCTCGATTGCCCTTGTTGCAAAGGTGTGACGGAAACAATGGGGAGAGAATCTCTCAAATTCCGGGTGTTCCTTCTGAATTCGTCTCGTTGTTACATCCATACATTCCTGTACGATGAACTGCTGTGTAGGTCGATTGTTTCTGGTTACGAAAACCAGATTCTTGTATTCGTCCTGTGCTGTTTGTGCGTTCTTAAGCAGAATCTCCTGCCTGCGAACTCTTTGTTTTTTCAGAGCTTCCATAGCTCTTGTTGTTAAGGGAATGGTTCGCTTGCTGTTATGCGTCTTGGTATCATGCCATTCAAAGACATATTTGCCATCCTTGCGGAAATAGCATAAGGAACGTCTGACGTGTACAACCTTCTTTTCAAAGTCTACATCAGACCACTGAAGCCCCATCAACTCACCAATACGCATTCCTGTGTCGATTGCCACCACATATAAATTGTAGTAGAATGTGTCCTTCGCATAGCTGAAAAAAAGCTCCGTTTCACCTACCGTTAATACTCTACGTTCTTTCTTAACCTCTTTAGAAATCGCAGTATTGATCTGCTTAGCAGAATTTTTGATAAGTAAATCAGAGTCTATTGCTTTCTCCAGCATATCGACCAGTATCTTTTTTGAATTCTTACGCTCATTGTCTGTTTCCAGTTCGTTAATCGCCTGCTGCATAATCAGTAAATTCAAGGATGTGAGTTTTCTCCATCCCAGAGCCTTCTGTATTCTGCGATAATGACCTGCGTATGTCTCCTTCGTGGAGGCTCTGCAATTCTTCTTGCAGGTATCCATCCAGATTTCATACCATTCGTCAAGCGTTACGTCCTTCGTAACAACATTGAGTGCCTTTTCATCCTCATACTGTTCGTTTCTAAGCTTCTGTCTTACCTCATTCAGCGTCTTTGCGTAAACCGTCTGTTTCTTGCCAAAACGATTCACGAATCTTCCCTGATAAAGACCATCCTTTCTCTGTGATAAGCCTTTACCTAATTCTTTACCATTAAGGGATTTACCCATTTGTGCCTCCTTCCTAAGTGTAGAATAGGAAGGATTCCAAATATCGTTCCTATTCTACCATAAAACCTTACAATTATCAATCCGTTTCAAAAATTGAATTCTCATTTTGAAACCCTCCGTGTTCTTATTATGAAAGAATCTGATTCAGTAACCAGTTGTCTAATCTGCCCTTATGAGCATACAGTCTGTTACCGATTCTTACTGTGAAACCATTGGCTGGATTGGAAAGCAATTCTCTTGCTTTCGTCTGTCCAATACCAAGGTACTCACACAGTTCCTTTACATTTAATAATGCTCTTGTATCAAGTTCTGTTTTCATGGTAGTCCTGCCTCCTCTCGTAATATTCTCATTAACCACCTTCTTTCCTACCCGCAATAAGCGGTTCCTAAAGTAAGATTGTTCCAGTCCTCTTAGTTTGGTTTTCTACGTATCCACTGTCTGGATTCTTTAGCACCGATTCCTTATTGCCGGAACCTGCCTGTGGGCCTCTCCTGCGCGAGATCCTCTCCCACCCTTGACGGAAGTGTCTACTCTTCGCTCCACTTAAATTGCTTTAAGCATCATCGCAAAGTCCGTTGACTGTGAATACAACTCATGAAGTTTTCAATGTACAGTTAAAACATTTCGATATTCTTGTAGAACATCTGTTTGTTTTGTGTTATGATTGTTGTAGCCGATTTGCTTCATTTCTGATGCCGTCCGGCTACGTTTTGTAAGTTCATTGTAGTAAAATATAGAGGATAAAATAATTGACGGTCACTTGACCGGAACTTGACATAGAAATTTTTCAAAGATTGAAAAATATAGAAAGACAATTAAGATAGATGGATTGATACATCTTCTCTGAAAGGAGCACGCAGATGAGAAACCGACTGACCTTCGCCAATGTTATTGGTGTATTACTGGAAAATAAAAAGAAAACCTACCCGCAGCACCAGCTTGTAC
>OJMN01002201.1_pt1 | contig 10172 bp, 9 predicted proteins | sample 1597261 | NCBI WGS metagenome assembly OJMN01 (sample SAMEA2452130, study PRJEB22498) | human gut metagenome | biome: human feces; feature: human gut; material: feces | place: Australia | collected 2012 | reverse complement strand
TGCCACAGATTATCAGTACTTCAAGAGGAGGGGCAAACCTTGCAGCCATCAAACAGTACTTTACGGACGAGCAGGTGATCAGAGCCATTGCAGGATATGTCGGCATGGATTTCCAGACGCTGACAAACGGAGAGTACAAGCTGTTATTAGAGCCAATCGCATATGTGACTTTTGAGGGAGTCCGGACTGCGTTTACCGCCACGGAAGCGGCAAAATACAACCAGTTAAGGGGCGGCCTGTTGCGAAAGAAAATGCCGTCCCTTTCCCATAAAAACCTGCCGCTTGCCATGTTTTTGGAAACATCGGATTTAGGGTATCCGGCGTGGAGCGGTTCTAAGACAGAGAAAGCAAATGATGAGGATATCATCCGCGCATTAGGACTTGGCATCGTGCGGTTTAATGAGGTGATCACACCGGAAGTCATCGAAGCGGACTATGAATACCGTGTGGATACGGATGTGATAACGGCGGTCACGGTCAGTGGAGGACAGAGCGATCCAGACAACTCAGTCACCGTGACATTTTCTATCCTGGGAAGAAGCTACAAGGTTGAAAATGTGTATTACCCGGAGGATGGACAGCAGCTCGTGTGGGTAAAATGGCATACCCCGTCCACAGAACAGCATATCACGATTAGCGTGACCGCCAGCGGAGGCAGTGCATCCGTAAGCCGGGGAACCATCACGGCGAACATTGTGGATCTGGATGACAATCCACCGCCCAATCCTGTTGCAGATGACAGAAATGATGGATACCGGAAAGAGAATGCAGTGATGCCTGTAAATCCAGAAAAGACACAGGCGGCATGGAGTGTCTGGAAAGCCAAGTGGAAGGAAAAATGGGTATGGCACAGTGACTGGAACTGGGAGTCAGAGGACCATTCGGCAAGCTGTGAGGCAGGATGCACACAGAGCCATGGATACTGGCAGGATGATGGCGAGTATGTGGATGAAGGCTGGTGGGAATTTGAAGAGAAACATTATTCGGCATCCCTGACTGCGGATATGCATCTGGTCACCGATGAAAAGGCACCGACAGCAAATGGCATAGTTACAAAAAGCGGGTACGGTGTGAATGTCTCCCTGAGTGTAAGGGCATCAAGCAGCCAGACATCTGCAACAACGGCACCGCAGACGGCAGTCAGTTATTTCCCGGAATTTTATTACGAAACCTACTGGCGGCTTTTAGAGAGAACCCGAAATGGATACAGTGCGGTCTTTGAATTTAAGAATAATGAGTATTCCACTTATTACCGGAGGACACATTTCACACCGGTCTGGATGCCGGACGGGGAGTACCGGGTATATACTTATCTGCTTGACTGTTGGACACCGGATGGAATGCTTTCCATGAACCTGTCAGACGCTGTGCAGATATCGGGAAGCCTGTGGGATGACTGGCATATCGCACCACAGAATGTGAGGTAGGAAATGGGATATGAGAGAATCCAAAAGCCGGAAGGACTGCTCTACCATTACACTCGAAAAGAAAATCTGGAATCCATCTTAAGGGATGGAAGGATACGGAAATTTTGTGACAGGGAAACATGGTTCACAAAATCCCTTGCAGATACGCTGCGGCTTATGTCACTCACGGTGATGCAGGAGGGAGCAGCTTATTATGATGCGAGGGGCAGGCTGCAGCGTTACCCGGCATTTGTGCCGGAGGATTATGTAGTTTTAGAACTTACCCCGCGCTACCAGAGCGGGGAATGGGTGATCTGGAATCAGGAACTTCCACCTAATGCGCCGGAGTCCGTAAGGGAGCTTGCGGAGGAGTTCAGCCACTTAAAACTCGGATACCGTGGAGATTTAAAGTTCTGGGAGAATCCTGTCATTTATGAGATGACAGACCTTTTGGAAGAACCGGAGCAGACCAGTGAAATGAAAATGCAGTAAAAAAACAGAAAAAAGGAAAGGAAGATCAGATGAAGAAAAAGAAATGGATGATGATGGCAGTGATGGTGCTTGCACTTACGATGATGTTTGGAACTACAGTATATGCGTCAGGAAAAGGGGACGTGGCAGGAGCAATCGAGGGTACATGGCAGGATGCCTCCGCACAGATCAAGACAGTAGTCAATAAGGTGGTGTTCCCGGCAATCGACCTGATACTTGCCGTATTCTTCTTTGCAAAGCTGGGTACTGCATACTTTGATTACCGAAAACACGGGCAGTTTGAATGGGCGGCACCCGCAATCCTGTTTGCGTGTCTGGTGTTTACGCTGACGGCACCGACCTATATCTGGAAAATCCTTGGCATATAGGGGATGGTGAGAAAGAAGGTGTCAGATGTTTATATTTGATTTTGTTGCGGAAACCGTACTAGACCAGATCATCGACTGGCTGTATGGGAAGATCGTTGGATTTCTCAATGATTTTTTTGCAATGATGAACAATATGGGGGTGGAATTGTTTGACCTGCCGTGGGTGAATGCAATTACCACTTTTTTTAGTTGGCTTGGCTGGGCATTGTTTGTGGTAGGGCTGGTGGTCGGAGCTTTTGAATGTGCCATAGAGTATCAGGGAGGAAGGGGCAGTATCAAGGATATTGCCTTAAACTATGTCAAGGGATTTATGGCGGTCAGCCTGTTTTCCATTCTTCCGGTCAACTTATACTCCCTAAGTGTGTCGCTGCAGAGTTCCTTCGGATCGGCATTATCCGGCATTACAGATGCGGAAAGCATCGGGATGACTGCACAGCAGGTGCTTATGTCAGCCGCCATGCCGGGAGTGGGGAATCCGATCCTGCAGATATTCTGTGCCGTGATGATGGGGTATGCCGTGATAAAAGTGTTTTTCGGAAACCTGAAAAGAGGAGGCATCCTGCTCATACAGATCGCAGTTGGAAGCCTTTATATGTTTTCTGTTCCAAGAGGATATATTGACGGTTTTACCCAGTGGTGCAAGCAGGTCATTGGAATCTGTCTCACCGCTTTCCTGCAGTCCACCATGCTCACGGCAGGACTCATGATCTTCAAGGACCATCCTCTGCTTGGTCTGGGTGTCATGCTTTCCTCCACGGAGGTGCCGAGGATTGCCGGACAGTTCGGACTGGACACCAGCACAAAGGCAAACCTGATGAGCGGAGTTTATGCAGCGCAGACAGCCATCAACATTTCAAAAACGGTTGTCAAAGCAGTGGCAGCATAAGGCGGTGAAAGGATGGAGAAAAAGCTGGGGAGTCTGTTCGATGGGATCGGGGGATTTCCATTGGCAGCAAAAAGAAATGGCATACGGCCTGTGTGGGCGAGTGAGATAGAAAAGTTTCCCATGGCAGTTACCATGTACCGGTTCCCGGAGATGAAACACATGGGAGACATTACAAAACTGCATGGGGAAAACCTCCCGGTTGTGGATGTGATAGCCGGGGGTTCGCCATGTCAGGACTTATCCATTGCCGGGAGACGTGCAGGACTTGCGGGGATGCGTTCCGGTCTCTTTTTAGAGCAGGTACGCATCATAAAAGAAATGCGCAGGCAGGAGGAAAGGAGGAAAAACAGCAGTGGAAGGAGAGCAGATGTCCCTGTTCGACCTCGGTATATGGTCTGGGAAAATGTGCCGGGAGCCTTCTCAAGCGGAGAGCCAAAAGGAGCAGATTTTAAGAGAGTCCTCGAAGAAGTCTGTGGTATATCGGAGGAGTCCGTATCTTTACCTGGACCGCCGGATGGGGCATGGACTCCTGCCGGGATTATTCTGGGACAGGAATTCTCTGTTGCTTGGAGAGTACTGGACGCTCAATTTTGGGGAGTCCCCCAGAGACGCAGAAGAATCTTCCTTGTCGCAGATTTTGGAGGCCACAGTGCCGGAGAGATATTATTTGAGTCCGAAAGCGTGTGGAGGCATTATCAGGAGAGCAGGGAACAGAGGAAAAAAGCTGCCGTCGATCTTGGAGGCGGCACTTTTGATGCAGCCGACATCGTGTGTCTGATGGATCAGGGAGGACAGCGGATGGATGTGTACCGGAACCTTATCGGTACACTTCTGGCACACAGTTCAAGCACACCGCCCATTATCATGGCGAGCAGTCAGGCAAATGCAGAAATCGGGATCGGATACTGTCCGACCATTACAGCAGCGGCAGGGATGGCAGGCAATAACCAGCCGATCCTGTTTGACAATCACGGACCGGACACCCGCTACAGCGGACCGGTGAAAGTGGCACAGACCATTACTTCTGCACTGGGGACGGGAGGCAACAATACGCCGCTTGCTGTTCATGGAGAACCCTACTGCATCGCCGGAAATGTCATCAACCGTCAGGATAAAAACGGGGGAAACGGCTGCGGCTATCAGCAGGGAGTCAGTTATACGCTGACAACAGAGGACAGGCACTGTGTGGCATACACGGATGACCTGCAGAGAAAAAAGCGTGTGAGGAAACTCATACCGCTTGAGTGTGAAAGACTTATGGGATTCCCGGACCACTGGACGGACATTCCGGGAGCAAGTGACAGTGTCCGGTACCGGGCATTGGGAAACAGCGTGGCAGTGCCGTGTGTGGAATATATCCTCTGTGGCATTGCTTATTTTTTAGAAAGACAGGAGGGAGAACGGGATGTACATATACCCGGATAATCTGAAATCGAAAGCGAGCATGTGGCTGTGGGAGCTAAAAGACCTTGCAGTGACAGGAATCATCGTACTGATATCCGTGTTTGCATTTGCCTATGCAAAACTGTGGTTCCCGATGGTGATAGCAGGTGTATACGCATTTTTAACGATACAGGTGGAGGATACCACCATCTTAAAATTTATCCGCTATGCATGTGCGTATTTTTTGGTGGAACAGCAGCATTATGAATGGAGGTATACCGCAAATGAAACGGAAGAATGAACAGTCCACAAGGGAGCTGATGGGGACAAAAGAACTGTCGGATTACAGCATCCGCACCTACCGGAAGGACGAGCTGGTCTATTTTCTGATCCAGCCGAGCAACCTGTCCGTGTTGTCGGAGGAGAGCCTTTCCGCAAGAATCTATGGACTCATGACGGTATTAAAAGGCATCACAGAAATCGAGATGATGTGCTTAAATTCCCGTGAAAATTTTGAGGACAACAAAAGATATTTAAAGAACCGCGCGGAGGAAGAAACCAACCCGACTGTGCGGAAACTGCTGGAACTGGATGCAGGACACCTTGACCGGATGCAGGTGCAGATGGCAACGGCGAGGGAGTTTTTACTGATTATCCGGCTGAGAAACCAGAAGGAGAATGAGGTGTTCGCTTACTTAAACCGTATCGAAAAAATGCTGGTGGAACAGGGATTTACATCCAAAAGAGCGGATGAGGAGGACATGAAGAGGATACTGGCTGTTTACTTTGAACAGAATGTCACAACGGAAAAATTTGAAGAATTTGATGGAGAGAGGTGGATCATTTTAAATGAATAACAACAGAAAGAAAAAAACACAGACACAGACACCGGGGGAAGAGAGGCTTAAGAGTTTCCTTGATATGATCGCACCGTCCGTCATCCAGTTTTACACGGATCATTATATCTGCGGGAATACGTTCCGCAGTGTCTGGGCACTCAGGGAATATCCGACTGCAACGGATGAGCAGGCAATCCTGCGCCATCTTGGGGAAAAGGATGGCGTGACACTGCGTATCTATACCAGACAGGTCACACCGGCAGAGGAGAAAAAAATCATCAGCAATGCGGCAAACAAGAACCGCATGAAACAGGGAAATACAGAAAATTTACAGGAGACAGTCACGGCAGCGAGCAACCTGCAGGATGTGACCAACATCATTGCGACCATGCACCGCAACAGGGAGCCGTTACTTCATACGGCTGTGTATCTGGAGTTATCCGCAGCGGACATGGATAAGTTAAAGCTGTTGCAGACCGAAGTGTTGACAGAACTCATCCATTCCAAACTGAACGTGGATAAGCTGCTGCTGCGCCAGAAACAGGGGTTCCTATGTGTGCATCCGGCTGGCAGGAATGTCTTTCTGGAACAGTTTGAACGTGCGCTTCCGGCTTCGAGTGTGGCGAACCTGTTCCCGTTCAACTACTCCGGCAAGACCGATAAGAACGGATTTTATATCGGGAGGGATAAATTTGGAAGCAATGTCATTGTAGATTTCAACCAGAGAGCGGATGACAAGACCAATGCCAATATCCTCATCCTTGGAAACTCCGGGCAGGGAAAATCCTACCTGTTAAAACTGATACAGACCATCCTGCGGGAGTCCGGGATGAAAGTTATCTGCCTGGACCCGGAGCATGAATATGTGGATTTGACCGGAAATCTGGGAGGCTGTTTTGTGGACCTGATGAGCGGGGAGTATATCATCAATGTGTTAGAACCCAAAACATGGGATGAAAACGGCAGCCCGGAAGATACAGAGGCACCCTATGCGTTCCGCTGTTCCTCAAAATTAAGCCAGCATATTTCCTTCTTAAAAGACTTTTTCCGAAGCTATAAGAATTTTACGGACAGCCAGCTTGACACGATAGAGATCATGTTAGCGAAACTTTATGAGAAGTGGAACATAGGGGACGATACGGACTTTGGCAGGCTTACGCCAAAGGATTACCCGATCCTGTCTGACCTTTACAATCTGATGGAGGAGGAATATAAGCATTACGATGCGAAGAAGAAGCAGCTGTATACCGCAGAACTTCTGCAGGAAATCTGTCTTGGACTTCACTCCATGTGCAAGGGAGCAGAGTCCAAATTTTTTAACGGACATACAAACATTACGGACAGCAGTTTTCTGACTTTCGGTGTCAAGGGACTGCTTCAGGCGAGCAAAAATGTGAAGGATGCCATGCTGTTTAATGTGCTTTCCTACATGTCAAATGAACTTCTGACCAATGGGCATACGGCAGCCTGCATCGATGAGTTTTATCTGTTCCTTACCAACCTGACCGCCGTGGAATATATCCGAAACTTTATGAAACGTGTGCGTAAAAAGGACAGTGCCGTCATCCTTGCCAGCCAGAATCTGGAGGACTTCAATATTGATGGAATCCGGGAGTATACGAAACCGCTGTTTTCCATTCCAACCCATGTATTTCTGTTCAATGCGGGAAACATTGATTCCAGATTTTATATCGATACCTTGCAGCTTGAGCAGAGCGAATACAACCTGATCCGTTATCCGCAGAGGGGCGTGTGCCTCTATAAATGCGGCAATGAACGTTACAACCTCATGGTACATGCACCGGAGTACAAGGAGAAACTGTTCGGAAGTGCCGGAGGACGATAAGACAGGGGGAAAAGGAAGGAGGGATGCCAGACTATGGACATGAGGGAGCAGAAATTCGGCATTGAGATCGAGATGACAGGTATTACCAGACAGCGTGCTGCGGAGGTCATGGCAGCCTATTTTTCCTCTGCGGCCAGCTATGACGGTGGAAGCTATGAAGTGTACAGTGTCAGGGATGCGGAAAGTCATGTATGATTCCAGCATTGAGGCGCAGAAAAAAGGCGGCGGTTATGCGGGGAGTGAGTACAAGGTAGAATTTGTTTCCCCCATCTGTGAATATGCGGATATCCCTGTCATACAAGAACTCATCCGGCAGCTCCGGCATGCAGGTGCAGTGGCAGGAAAGAATACAGGCATCCATGTGCATATCAACGCGGCACCCCATGATGCAAGGACACTGCGGAACATCACCAACATCATGTACAGCAAGGAAGATTTGATCTATAAGGCACTTCAGGTAGATGTAGAGAGGGAGCATCGTTACTGCCAGAAGGTGGAAGAGGACTTTTTGCAGGAACTGAACCGGAAGAAACCAAAGAGTCTGGAGGAAGTGAGCAGGATCTGGTACAAGGGGGTTGATGGAAGGCACAGGCATTACCATGAAAGCCGTTACCACTGTCTGAATCTGCACAGCGTGTTCCAGAAGGGAACGATTGAGTTTCGTCTGTTTAACTCCACTACCCATGCAGGAAAAATAAAGGCATATATCCAGCTCTGCCTTGCCATTTCTGCGCAGGCATTGAACCAGAAATGTGCCAGCCGGATCAAGACTGCCAGCACCAACGAAAAATATACATTCCGTACCTGGCTGTTAAGGCTGGGAATGATCGGGGATGAATTTAAGACGGCGCGGAAGTTTCTTCTGGAAAATCTGGAGGGCGGCATTGCATGGAAGGACCCGGAACAGGCTGTGAGACAGAAGGAAAGACTGCGTGCGATGAAAGAAAAGAAAGAACTGGAAATCGGACATGCACAGCAGGCAGACAGCATGGAAGAAGAGGTGCCGGAGGATGCACAGGGAATGAACATGACCATGTAAAAACAAAACGCAGAGAAAGGAAACAAGAATATGAACATGACAGGAAGAAGATATATTGCATACGGCTCGAACTTAAACCGGGCGCAGATGGCACTGCGCTGCCCCGATGCAAAGGTGGTAGGAACCGGGGAAATCAAGGACTATGAGCTGTTGTTCCGTGGAAACAGGAACGGGGCGGTAGCTACGGTGGAGCCGAAAAAAGGGGAGAGTGTACCGGTGTTAATCTGGGAGATTAGTCCGAGAGATGAGTTTAACCTGGACCGTTATGAGGGATATCCGAGACTGTATGGAAAAGAAATGCTGGAAGTGGAGCTGGATGGAAAACGGGAGAAAATGATGGCATATACCATGACGGAGGGGTATGCCATGGGAGTCCCTTCGGAACATTACCTTGCTACCATCCGCACCGGATATCAGGAGGCAGGATTTGATGAGGATGTTCTGATGGCAGGTGTTGAAAAGAGCAGGGAACGAATGAAACAGGAGATGGAAGCAGAGAGAATGGAGGAAGCACCATGGAGCCAGCAACTGCCGCTCTGATCGCAAGGGCAGCCATAGCAGCCGGAACCAATAAAAAAGTGTGGACAGGGATTGCCTCCGTACTGGCAGCCCTGTGTCTTCCGGTCATCCTTGCCGTCATGTGCTACATTAGCATTGCCTCCGGTGGAACAGAGCATAACCGGGCGGCAGTGCATCTGGCATTCGATGGAGGGGAAGCACCGGATGGAATGCCTGCGGATTATCAGGCTTATGTCAGCCAGATGCAGGAAAGTTTTGCGGAGCTGGATGCCATATTAGATGACATTGATGGCATGACAGAAGGGGAAGTGTGCGACAGGTATCTGGTCAAATCCGTTTTTTATTCTCTGTATTTCGGCGCAGACCGGGTACGGCTTGAGACGGATGATTATAAAAAATTCGCAGACTGTTTTGTGGATTATGAGGAACGGACACAAAACATAGAGCAGGAGGACGGGACCGTCACGCTGGAAAAATATACCGTGGCAGTTGCCATTGGGGATAAGACAAAAATCTTCCAAAAACTTGCATCCGACTATAGAGTTACCGCAACTTATGAACAACAGTCCAATGCAGTCAATGTGTGGTATGTGGCAAAGTATGACACGGCAGCCCCGACAGAGGGGGATGAATTTTCCGACTGGGGCGGCTGGAACGGGGCAGGGGATATCCCTGTGTATGATCTGCCGGCCAACGGGAATGGGAGTGATATCGTACAGCTTGCATTATCAAGACTGGGGCATCCGTACTCGCAGGCACTCCGCGGAACCGGGAATTATGTCGACTGCAGTTACCTGACGCTGTGGTGTTACAGACAGATAGGAATCTCCCTGCCGGGAACGGCGGCAGAGCAGGGGAGATATATGGTGGAGCATAACCTGACGGTTGCAAAGGAATCACTGCAGCCGGGGGACCTTGTGTTCTGGAGCCACAAACCAAACGGAAGATACATGAACATCACGCATGTGGGCATCTATGCCGGAGACGGCATGGTCGTGGATGCGTCCTATTCCAAAGGGAAGGTGGTGTACCGTCCCCTGTTTGACAACGATAAGCAGGTACTGTATGGCAGGCCGCAGTAAATTTTTTGATGCCGCAGGCATCTGTTTTCCGCCAGAAAATGGAAATAAAGGAGGAGCGATATGGCAGAAAAAGAAATAAAAATCACATTTGCCGGGGAGAAACTGGAGGCATTAAGTTTTTTTCTGGCAGAGCAGGGAGGAAAAACCGTGGAGGAGCTGTTGAAGAGCCATCTCGATAAATCTTATGAGAAAAATGTTCCTGCACAGGTCAGAAAATTTGTGGAGAGCAGAATGGAAACTCTACAGGAGACAGCAAATCAGGAGCAGGAATCCCAGAGAACGGGAGGCACAAGACAGCAGAGAGCATCCGGC
>OJMN01002199.1_pt1 | contig 10176 bp, 4 predicted proteins | sample 1597261 | NCBI WGS metagenome assembly OJMN01 (sample SAMEA2452130, study PRJEB22498) | human gut metagenome | biome: human feces; feature: human gut; material: feces | place: Australia | collected 2012 | reverse complement strand
TTTCTCTTATGTCATTATTTAAGCTCTTAATTTCAGATGCTAAACTTTTAGCTTCTGTGCTGCTTTTGCCCTGACTGAGCACGATATTTTTATATTCTTTCTGTAGCTCTTTCAATTTTGTACCTTGTTCCGAAAGCTCAGTATTTAGCTTATCAAGCGGTGTTTTTGATTTTTCTAATTGAGAATTGACATCCTTTAAACTGCTTTCCATCCTTGAAAGTTCTGATTCTGCTTTGTTTAATGAAACTTTCCAGCTGTTAGTTTTCTTGTCGTTCTCACCGTACTTTTCACTGGACTGTGCAAGTGCATTCTTCAAAACAGAAATTTTCTCTTTTTGCTTTTCAATTTGCTCATTTAGAATTTTATTTCGAGAGGTGAGGGCAGTTGTAGACTTATCATTTTTAGTAAACTCTGCGGTCACTTTTCCCATTTCCGAAGCTAAAACCCGAAGATTTGAATTTATTTGCTTAACTGCTTCTCTATACGCTTTTTCTCCCTCAAGTTTTATCGTCCCTCCGAATGTTTTTGAACATGCCATAAAATTTCACCTCCACTTTTAATATGTGCAACATTAATATCGCACATATTGCGTATTTAAGATAATTATAATAAGGGATTTGTCATATTAAGTTTGAACAAAGTGAAAAGCCAGCCGTTTTGAAACGGCTGGCTTTTGCTTTTATAGAGTTTTCGATGTCATGCCTTTTAATCAGTTAAAATTGTATAACAAAATCTTTTCCTTTTTATGCAAACTTCTAAAAATAAACCTGCAGTAATCAATATAACCGTAGACATTAAAACCGTGCTCATACTATTGTCGCCAGTTTTCACTTGATTTGCTAAATATTTACTGTTGTCTGTACTTTCACCTGAGTTTGTTGAGTCCATACTTTCAACTTGCTGTGCAATCAATGCAGCTCTTTCTTCGTCCGTTAACTTGTCAATCATAGCGTAAGGTGAGAAATGGTTTTTCCACATTACTAAATATTTTTTGCCGTTCATTTCTACCACCTCTTCGTCAAATTCTTGGTCATCACCATTTTGAACCAAAATCATTTCAAGATCACTTTCGTCCCAACCCTCCGGAATTTCGTACATCATATAAACTGAGTCAAGTGGACCATATTTAGTTTCCTCATTAACCTTCGGACGTACTTCAAAGAAATTTATATGTTCTATGGGATAATCACCATCAAGCAGGCTCATCAATTCATTGTAACGTGCTAAACCTTCTTTAACATACGTGACTGATATGCCCAAAACATCGCTATCGTTTTTCTTTAACACTCCAAGAGGGTCTAGTAAGAATACTTCCAACTTTTTGCCACCAACATCAACTTCCGCTTTTACCATTAAACCATTACGCTCACAATAACGGTGAATTTCCTCATCATTTGGCATAAAAATCTGAGTGGCCATTTTTCCCCCCCTCTTGAAGTCTTTCCAGTATACGTACCCACAGTCTGTGCAAGTACATTTTGTGCCGCCTAGTTTGTTTTCCATTGCGCCAATAGTATCCTCAATAAAATTATGCCTACCTCTTTCCGTCACTTCTTTACATATGCTGCATACTTTCCAATGTTTGGTACTATCGCTTTTTTGCTCAAAAGTGTGTTGGCCTTCATTTTGCTTCTCATGACAAACATTGCATTCTTCCCAGTGCTTGCCCTCATCGCTTTTTTGCTCAAAAGTGTGTTTTTCTTCATTTTGCTTTTCATAACAAGCACTGCATTCATGCCAGTGATGAGTGTCGTTACTGCTCCATTCCGGGGAAAATTTATGTTCTGCTGCTTTTATAGTCTCATCTTTCATTGCTCCGCATGCATTACATGTGTAGCTTTTAGTTCCATCTTCTATACATGTCGGATTTTTTGTGACAGTTCCAGCATTCCAGTCATGAACAGCCGCTTCCTTTGCTCCACAAACTGTGCATACTCTCCAGTGCTTCTCTCCATCACCTTCGTCCCAAGTATCGGGTAAGTAATGTTCTATCGTAACTTTTTTATCCTCCCGAGTGGTACCGTTATCGATTATCTCGTATCTGTCTCCCATTGCATCACATTTGATGGTGACGTTTTCTGAAGTGTTAACTAGTTTTACTTTTGTGCGAGATCCGTCTTGCTGATCATTCACTTCATATGCTATAAGTGTCACTTCGTCTGAGAACACGTCTTCTGTATAAAATAGTTTACTATTATAAAAAACGGTTTTTAAGTTGTAGCAGGAATAGAATACTAAAATTCCAATAGATTTAACATCTTTAGGAATGGTTACAGATTTCAAACTGGTGCAGTTTTCGAATGCGGACATTCCAATAGAAGTAACATTTTCAGGAATGGTTACAGATTGTAAGCTGGTGCAGTTCACGAATGCATTGTCTCCAATAGAAGTAACACTGCCAGGAATAGTTACAGATTGTAAGCTGGTGCAGTCCCAGAATGCATAGATTCCAATAGAAGTAACACTTGATTTAATTATAACAGATTTGATGCTACTTAGATAAGCACGCCACGGTGCTAAAGAAGTATTGTAATCTTTCATTTTGCCCAAACCGGAAATGGTTAATGTGCCATCACTATCCAGGTTCCATTGGACATTTTTTCCGTCACCTTCAGCCCCGCAGTATCCGGAATTAATACTTTCTGTTGCCCACGCAACGTGTGGAATAGATAAGTTTATTACCAGCAAAGCCAAAAGCAAGCATAAAATTTTCTTTTTCATAAAAAACTCCCCTTCAAAATTTTTACAAAAATAGAAATTTAGTATAAAATAATTTTTTATTTAATTAAATTATAGTTTATTACTCATAATATTTTAACTTTTCGAGAAAATTTTTCACGATTTCTATGAAACTGAAAAGTCTGCTGATTCCGTATAAAAAATTGGGATTTTCGTTTTCCCTGGCCTCCGTCAGGTAACTATTTACACTGCAATAATTTGCATCGAATGCTTTGTTCCATCCTAGGTCAACGCTGAAATATTTATACTCTACTCATATTCGTTTAACGTGTATATACGTGTCACGCAACCGCATATATTTTCAAAAATTCTGTAAAAATCATCAATGCGACGTGCCAGCTCGGGCTCCGCACCAACACGAAAATGGCTGCAAGCGTAAAGGTCTTAAAACTTTTCCTCACGATTTCTAAAACAACAGTCTCATATATCCTACGGTTAGGATTTTCTTAGCGAACAACACAAAGTGCAGCTACATATAAAATCCATTGATAACCGCATAAGCACTCATAAATGCTGTTTCCGGTTTTAAGGCCTCGGGGCATTACAAGCAATTTTAAAACATCATCAAATTGACTCAGTTTTTGCTAATCTAGAAAATATCTTTCATCTTTTCCTTCACAGATTTTTAGAAACTTCTCGCACTGTTTCATAACATATTTAGGCGTTGGTATTTCATTTTTTACAAATTTGTCCGCGTAAGTATAGCTTTAATGGACAGCAAGCTATCCTTTCATCGCACACAAAGTTCATTTTTAAACCCTGAAACATCGCCCGCATTGCACTCTAACCGCGAGCCGTTAAACTTTTGATTTTCAGTAATCTTAACTCGCGGCGCGTCCTCATGGATTCCGTGCCCTGAAAGGAAATCAAGTAATGGATAGACTCACCACCATTTTGCCAATTTCAAAGTGTTGTGATTATTTTCATTAGCGTTGCAACACGGTATTGTCTATCTTTCTTTGCAATTGGTTTCTTCTTGCAAACATAATCATCTTCATGTATCTTGACAAAATATCTACAGCGGTGTTGCATTCTCTTATCTCACTTTTATACCTCTTTAAGTTTTATTGCAAAAACTTTATAGTGTTAAAAACCAATGTCACAAAATCTGCCGCTTCCGCTTGTATTATCATAATCTGAATTCCTAAATCTACACATGAAAGATCACACTCTACTTTCATTTAAAGTGTGATCATCTCATTATTAATTTGGAAAACTTTCCATACTATCATTTTATAATAAACCTTAAGGAAATTATGGCAAATTTAATCATTTAATTTCATATTTTCTTATTTTGTGTATTGTTTATATAAAATCTGCAAAAAACCTCTGATATGCATGCGTGTATGTGTATCATGCCAAATAACAAAAATTACAAATTAAATTTATGTAAAATATAGAGAATTTTGAGAAAATATATTGCATTTTGGAATTAATTGTAACATAATACAATTATAAGGATATTCGGTGTTTAATAAAAGTCAAAACAATTACTGAATTACTTTAAAAATTTCCATTTTACAATGTTCGCTGAAACTCAAATAAACTTAATTATTCAATTTTTAAGATTTAAATCAAGAAAGGAGCTGCATTAAAATGAACAATCTTATGTGATGTTTTTAAGCTGTTTTATCTAAAAGTTAAATGTAAAGGAAGTGAGAAAAACATTAATCGTGCAATAAATATAACATAAAATTTAAAATTAAGGAGGTATTGTTTTATGAACAACTTTAGTAATCATCTTAAAAAATTTTTATCAGTCTTATGTATATTCTCATTATCATCAATAAGTATTACGAACTCGAAGTGCTTTGGAGCTGTGACACCACCTAACTTCGTAATACCAACACCAACTGTAACACCAAATATAACAATCGGTGGTGAACCTAGTAATTACTCCATTCTTTTCGATGCGTTTAGACAATTATTTCCAGATCAAGAACCAACTCAAGAACAACAAACAGCAATGGAAGAAACAGCAAATAGAATAAGGCAAAACAGAGAAGATGCAGTTGCAAGTGAAATTTCAAGAAGAAATGGTGTTCCACAACCAGAAGTACCTGCCAACAGGCCGGTCGCAGTACAACCAGTACCAGGCGGACCAGAACTTGAAGTTCGCAGCATTATTTCCGATTTATTTAGAAGATTACTTGGTGGCAGAGAAGTGAACAGGGGTACCCCTGAAAACGATGCATTAAATAGAGCAATAAGTAGAACAAATGAAAAAAGAAGAGAAGCAGTTGCAGCAGCAACTGCAGAAAGAGATGCAGCTCGGCAGGCAACTGCGGATACAACAGAACTAACTAATGCTTTACAAAGAATTCGTGAGTTAGAAGGTGAAATCACTAGGTTAAATGGTGAAATTGCTAGATTAAATGGCGAAATCACTAGACATCGCTCTGAAGCTGATCATACTGGTCTTTTAAATTTGGAAGGAACAAGTGCAGAATTTAGAGCCAATGCTGAAAGAATGCTGGATATCCGAGATCCTCGGATACGAAATCTGGTTGCACAATTACTCCGTGCTCAAAATGAACTACGGGCTTTCAAACAATTGAGAGAACTAGAGTTAGAAGAATCAAATAAAGAATTAGAAAAAAAAGTCAATGCCTTAAGACGAATTGGTAATGAGCACCAAAGGTTAAAGGAAAGATTAAATCAGCTTGAAAGACAGTTAACACAAGCAGAAGTAACATCAGAGGAAAGAGACAATTTAAGGAGACAAATATCAACTCTTAAAAGAGAGATACAAGAAAAAGAAGCTGCAAACACACAAACAACAAGTGAATGCGACAACTTGCGAAATGTAATAAGAGCATTAGAAACAGAAATACAAAACTTAAGGGAAAAATTACAGGTTAAAGAAAGACGAATAAATGACGCATTTGAAGAATATGAGAGGCTTTCAGAAATTTTTAATAGAGAAAGTGAAAGATTAGATCAAGCTACTCTTGATTTGCAAGAAGCAGTGCAAAGACGAGCTGAAGCGGAAAATAGGGTAAATGAGCTAGAAGAAAGTTTTAAAAGAGCAAGCGCAGAAATGGCTGAACAAGCTCAACAAATAGCTAATCTCCGAGAAGAGTGCAGTAGATTAGAAGAAGAACGAGGAGAACTTACTAGAAGTCAAGAAGAACTTACTAGGAGCCAAGAAGGACTCCGAAAAAAGCTCAGTGAAAGTCAAAAAGAATTAAAAAGTGCTCTTGAGACCCAAAAAGAAATGGTGCTTGCTTATGTAGCTGCAATAAACGAAAAAGCAGATGCAATAAGTGCCAAAGCAACTGCAATAAACGAAAAAACAGCTGCAATAGAAGCAAAGAATGCAGAAATAAGAGAAAAAGAAGCTAGACTAAGACAAATGGAAGCTCAAATAGCAGATTTAAAAAATCAACGCGATAGATGGAAACGTGAAGCAGAACTGGCAGAAGCTGAAATGAGAAGAGCAAATGAGGAGTTAGAAAGAGTATCTAACAATATTTTAGAAACAGAAAAAACCGCTTTTGATTTAAAGCTTGAGCTAGAGAGAAAAAAGGCAGAATTAGAATCTGCCAATAAAATAGAAGAAGAAAAAGTTAAAGCCGCAAGGTTAGAAGAACAAAGAAAAGCTCTTGAGGAAAAAACTCGAGCAATCGCAGAGACTGAAGAAAAAGCTCTTAAGGAAAAAGAACAAGCAATTGCAGCAAAAGAGCAAGAAAAACAACAAGCGCTTGCAACAGCTAATGCGGCTGCAGAAGAAAAGGTTAAAGCCGCAAGAGCAGAAGAACAAAGAAAAGCTCTTGAGGAAAAAACTCAAGCAGTTAAAGACGCACAGGAAAAAGCTTTTAAGGAAAAAGAGCAAGCAATTGCAGAAACCGAAGAAAAAGCTAATAAAGACAAAGCCCAAGCACTTGCAGAGGCCGAAGAAAAGGCTAAGAAAGACAAAGCCCAAGCAATTGCAGAAACCGAAGAAAAAGCTAATAAAGACAAAGCCCAAGCAATTAAAGATGCACAGGAAAAAGCTCTTAAGGAAAAAGAGCAATTAGCTAGAGAAAAAGATGAAGCTAATAATGCAAGACAAATAGCTATACAAGAAAGAATTTCCTCAAATGAAGCTAGACAAAGAGCTGAACAAGCACTTGCAGCAAAAGAGCAAGAAAAACAACAAGCACTTGCGGCAGCAAACACAGCAAGAAACACAGTTATCGCAGAAAGAGATGCAGCTCGACAGGCAGTTACAGCAGCGAATGCGGCAAGAGATAGTGCTATTAGAGAAAGAGATGCAGCTCGGCAGGCAACTGCGGCAGCAAATGCAGCAAGAGACAGTGCTATTAGAGAAAGAGACTCAGCTCGGCAAGCAACTGCGGCAGCAAATGCAGCAAGAGACAGTGCTATTAGAGAAAGAGATGCCGTTCGACAGAGATTAAATGCTTTAAGATTAGATAGATTAACTGACCGTGATGTATGGGCAGCAAGAGAAATTATTTGGGGTAATAATCGATGGGGTAATTACCCACATAGAGTACCTAATTTAAACAGAGAAGGTTATCATGGTTCAGCAATACAAGATTTAATAAACTGCTGGCATAGTCTTGGATTATTCTAATGTTATTATGAAGTTATTTAGATTTTACTTGCATAGTCATTATTATCAATGAATGCTATGTATTTAATTCCTTTGCTTTAATTATGCCAATTGGGAGTAAGCCTGGTGGTACAGTCTCGCCAGGATACTCTCTCAAAGGCATGACAAATGTTGGCACAACAATTATCAGAAATGTTGCTCCAAGCAATGGGACACGGCATTAAATACTTACTGTGGATGATAATACTGTTAGAGAAAGAGAAATGCAGTTCGACAGAGATTAAATTCTTTAAGGCTAGATAAATTAACTGATCATGATTTGTGGGCAATAAAAAGAATGTTTTGGAAAATAATCCATGGTGTAATTATCCCCATAAAAGTATCTAATCTAAATAGAAGATTATCATGGTTCAGCAATACGAGGTTTAATAGACCTTTGGTATTAACTAGAGTTATTTTAATTATAAGGAGAAGATCATTGAAAAAAATATGTAGTATTTTATTAATCTGCAGTATCTTTATTGCTCAAAATTTAACAGTTTTTGCAAATAATTCATTTGTAAACGATGTACCTACCACTCTGGAAAACAATGTTGTCTCTGATAAAAATGTAGAAATTGTTTTGAAAAATAGTTCTAAAACCGATGACAAAAAATCTACAGATTTAAAAGAAGTCCAAAAAGATTTTGCAGAAGATTATGATAAGCATTATAAGCCATCCAAATGGGATATCACAAAAAATATAGCTAAATGTCTTGGTAAAGCTTTTATAAACGATGTCAAATCTTATATTATGTTCTATCCATTATTTAAGATAGCTCAGTTAATTTCTTTTTTATCAATATACTTACCATCTTATGCATTTTATAAAAAGACAGGGATTAACATTCCAGCTAAGGTATCAAGTGTTTTCACAAAAAATGAAAACTTAAATATAATTGGTCAAAATCTTTATAACGTGATACCTTTAACTTTAGCCTCATTCATGTTTAAGTGGGGTAAAGATTTATATTTATTTGCAAAATCTTAATTTATCGAAAATTTTACCATCTGCATATTTTAAGAGCCAGGTTTCACTTTAATATAAAGCCTGGTTCTTTATTTTAAATTTTATTTACATAAAAAACTATTAAGTTTTTTCCGCTCTATCTCTAACTACGCTCATACTTTTAGCAATTTGCTACCATGTTAACTCACTAGTGTATATTAAAGTTAAAATAATTCTTATTTGGCTGTTTTTTCAACACTTTGAATAAACCTATCAAATCCGATTCAGCTCGTAAAAGCATTTCTTCAAATTTAAGTCTAATAAACTTACTAAACCCAACTACTTATACTAAATAACTTCCTGTTTTGTCAGAGATACAATATACAACTGTAAACCATCCATTTCACTTTAACACGAAGTTGCTTCAGTCTCTAGTTCTTTTATTCTTCTTTGCTGCTTCTTTATTTCTTTTACTTGTTCTAAAATTATCCTAACACCAAAAATATTATTATTTCTTTAAATTATTATACTTCATTATTTTATCTTTCACGGAATTAACAAATTTTCAATCTTGTAAATACCATAGAATGACAAGTTAAATTTTCTCTAAAAAACAATCCAAATCTAATTTTTTTTGATAGAAAAGAGTGATAAGCATAAATAGTTTATAAAATCAAACTACCTTCAGTTATATGTCTAACTGACTTCTTTTTTAAATTTATTTTATTATAGGAACTATTATTTCTCCAAAATCAGGTTTTCTAGGTCTTTTTGCATTCTAAATGCTCCTAATATAAGATTTAACTCATAAAAATTATATTTTTAATGACATCATTTTGTTATATAATTTATGCAAAATATCAATTTTTAAATCTTATTTAAAATCTTCAAGGATAAAGAATATTTACATTTTAAAAGACTCGGTTCATAAGCTTCTTAAATTCCCTCACCAGTTCTATTTCAAGGTAGCTTTCTCCTCCAAATGTTCATCACTGATCCATTTGTCATGTCAGAAATTCTACCAACTGTCCTCTCTAAAATCCCACGTAAATTTACAAGTTCATTTAGATAACAATTGATCTAAAAGTATCAAAAATATCTACTGTAAATGATTATCTTAATGGAACAGGTTCTCTTGATGATATTTGCTTAAAATACAAAATTCGGTCACACACGCAACTTTTGAATTGGTTTCAGGTGCATAATTCTGGTGAAATATTAAAAACATCCACCGGAGGTACTTACATGAAAAAAGCAAAATCAACTACACTTTATGAAAGATTAAAAATAGTTACAGAATGTATGGCAAATGATAAAAATTATGGAGCAATGGCATTGAAATACCAATGTTCCTATAAACAAGTTCGTAACAGGGCAAAACGCTACGAAGAAATGGGAAATAAAGGTTTGGAAGATCGTCGTGGTAGGCAAGCCGGATCATTACCAAGTCGTGCACCAGAAGAATTACGCGATAGAATGGCTGAGCCTGAGAGAAAAAATCTGGATTTACAAATGGAGAACGGTCTATAAGAACTGAAAATAGGGATCATTATCTTTAATCCATCGTTTAGCTGCATATAAAGCAATCAAATAATTATCTTCTAGCAAGGGATATCCAGTAGATAAACTTTGTAAGTATCTTAGCATTACACGTTCTGCGTACTATCACTAGCTAAAACATCCAAAAAGTAATAACGAACTGCAGGACGAAACGTTGTCTATTTAAATTCAAAAGATACATATAGAACATCCGAATATGGGATATCGTAGAATCCGAGATGAATTAGATTGACACAAAGAAATTCATGTAAATGATAAACGAGTTCTCCGCATCTGTAACTTAAAATAATGTCTCAAATACTGATTTTTCCATTTTAAGTTTCACCTCGAC
>OJMN01002193.1_pt1 | contig 10197 bp, 7 predicted proteins | sample 1597261 | NCBI WGS metagenome assembly OJMN01 (sample SAMEA2452130, study PRJEB22498) | human gut metagenome | biome: human feces; feature: human gut; material: feces | place: Australia | collected 2012 | reverse complement strand
TGAAGGACAGACTACTGTTGGAACAAATTTAAACATTGCGCATGTTTCCGCAACACCAGTTGGTGGAACGATCAAATGTCATTGTTCCTTAACAGAGATCGACCGCAAACGTCTGGTATTCCATGTAGAAGTAACTGATAACAAAGGACGTGTTGGAATCGGTACTCACGAAAGATTCATCGTTGCCAGTGAACCTTTTATGGAAAAAGCAGCTAAAAAATTAGAAGATTAATTTTTAACTCTGTGTACGCAAAAGGTGCCGGAATTCTTATTCCGACACCTTTTTCTTATCTTCTTATCTGTTTGTTCCCTTTAAGATTGGAGAAATCTTCTTGTAAATAAAGAATGTGATCACAACACTGCACATTCCTTTGATAAATGTAAATGGCATATTAAACCAGATCAATGCATCCCATAATGTCTTTACATTCTTGTTGATCGCCTGATATGCTCCAAGAATTGCCTGCATTGGCATGAAGTTTGTGTATACTGGATATACAACAAAGTAGTTTGAAAATACACTGACTACTGACATCAGGACTGCTCCTGCTAATGCTCCGATCATTGCACTCTTCTGTGTTTTCTTTCTCTTATAAATAAGTCCTGCTGGTAATACAAAGCATACACCTAAGATAAAGTTAGATAATTCTCCGACTCCACCTGTCTGTGTATGAAGAAGATTGATCGCATTCTTGATAAAGCATACTGCAATTCCAGATACCGGTCCCATCGCATATGCTGCCAGTAATGCTGGAAGTTCTGAAAAGTCAAACTTGATAAATGGTGGTATCAACATTGGAATTGGAAATTCCAAAAACATCAGCACAGTTGCTAATGCTCCTAACATACCTGTCACTGCGATCGTTCTGATATTGAACTTCGTTCTCTTCATTGTCATTGTGTCTCCTGCCATGATAATTCTCCCTTTCTGATTTAAAATCTTAGATTTATAGGGTCTCCCTATAAATTAAAAAATCCTGTCCATTTATCTACATAAACGACAGGGCTTCTGACTTGATCACATATCTTCTATCTGCATAACATCTTAAGATATGTCATCCAACTACTTCTTTCATCCAGACTATACTGTTGGTTCAGGATTCTAACCTGATCGGCCAAACGCTCGCGGACTTGCCTCTCTTGGAGTATCACCGCCAGTCGAGAATTGATACTTTCGTATCTCACTCTGCCCTGAAGTTGGAGAATCAATCTTCTCTACTTCAATATTCAATTACCAGAAAATGAAAGTGTTTCCTGTTTATAAATTTTATTATAATAACTCCTGTCTGTTTTGTAAAGTCCCATTTCACATTTCCTTATCTTTACACAAAGATTATTATTTGTTAAAATATACACAAGCAAATTTGCTTTATTGTATGAATTGTTAAGGAGAAAACAACTATGGGAATGCACAAAATCGCTAAAATGCCTTCTCCAGAGGAACTAAAAGAAGAGATGCCTCTGAGTGAAGAAGCAAAACAAATCAAAGCTGCAAGAGACAAAGAAATCCGTGATGTATTCACAGGCGCATCTGATAAATTCTTAGTTATCATCGGGCCATGTTCTGCAGATAATGAAACTGCTGTTATGGATTATCTCGGACGTTTGGCAAGAGTTCAGAAAGATCTTGCTGATAAGTTACTGATCATCCCTCGTATTTATACAAACAAACCTCGTACCACAGGTGACGGATACAAAGGTATGGTTCATCAGCCAGACCCTGAGAAAGCACCAGATATGGCTAGTGGACTTCGTTCTGTCCGCAAACTTCATATGGAAGCATTAGAAGAATTCCATATGCCTGCTGCAGACGAAATGCTTTATCCAGGAAACTGGCCATATATGGAAGATCTTTTATCTTATGTTGCCGTTGGAGCTCGTTCTGTAGAGAACCAGCAGCATCGTTTAACAGTTAGTGGATTTGATATTCCTGCCGGAATGAAGAACCCAACTGGTGGTGACTTAACTGTTATGATGAACTCTATCACAGCTGGACAGCACCAGCATGATTTCATTGCAAATGGATATGAAGTCAAGACAGATGGTAACCCTCTGACACATGCCATCTTACGTGGATCTGTCAACCGTCATGGAAACAATATTCCAAACTACCATTATGAAGATCTGACTCGTGTTGCTTATATGTACGAAAAATTCCAGTTAAAGAATCCTGCTGTTATCGTTGATGCAAACCACTCTAACTCTGGGAAACAATGGGATCAGCAGCCTCGTATCGTACAGGAAGTTCTTCACAGCAGAAGTTTCTTACCTGAGATCAAATCTCTTGTTAAGGGTATCATGATCGAAAGTTATATCGAAGATGGCAACCAGTCCATCGGTAACGGTGTATATGGACAGTCTATCACTGATCCTTGTCTTGGATGGGACAAATCTGCTGCTCTGCTTTACCGCATGGCAGATTATATATAGAAACGTATAAGATCCTAGATATATCACTTCCAAAGGTTCAGGATTCCTGACATGATCGACGGATTGATGAAACTTTCCAGGATGCATCCCAGTATTATAAATGTTATTTCAAACCAAATACTGAAACGAAATAAGAAGGAATGTCTCTGTTCATAGAGCATTTCTTCTTTTTTTTGGGCATAAAAGTTTCGCTTGATCAGCAGCAGCAAGGTGATCACATAACAGATAAAATGTGGAAATAAACTCATAAATACAAGAACCAGTCCTTTGATGCCCATTTGCACGATCTGCAAAGATAACATTGATCCAAAGAAAAATGCCATACAAAATGCAAAACTGTATAAAAAAATCCAAGGTTGCAAAAGATATGCCCCCAGATAAATAAATGCATATTGTTTTCCCCTTTTAAACAAAATATAAAAAAACAGACTGATACTTGCTTTATATAGATCCGTATTATTTAAAACCAGTGATCTTACGGTACCTCCATATGCGAGATAATCTTGGTATACAAAATTCGTAAATACACTCCCAAAGATTAACCCAATGATGATCCATAATCCTGAAAAGAATTTCTCTTTTTCCACAATTTTTTCCTCCTGTCATATCTTATGCAGTGCCTGTCTTTTATATTCTGTTTTCCTGATCTTGTCTTTTATTTCTCCATATTCAGATATCCAAGAACTCCTGAAATTGTTTTTGCATCAATAATCTTTCCAGAAAAGATCATATCTTTGATCTCATCGATTGTATATTCTTCTACATCGATAAATTCATCCTCATCCAAATGCTGTTTAGACAGCTTTAGATCAGTTGCAACATAAATCGGAATCTTTTCATCACAGAAACCGATGGCTGTGATCACGGTCATTAGGTGGGTCATTTTTCCAGCAATAAAACCTGTTTCTTCTTCAATCTCTCTTGTGACACACTCCAGAGGTGTTTCCCCGGGTTCAATTCCACCTGCCGGGATTTCCAGTGTTTCCTGATCAAGGGCATTACGGTATTGTCTTACAAGTAAGATCGTTCCTTTGTCTGTAACAGGAACAACAGCTGCTGCCCCTTTATGTTTGACCAGATCCCATGTGACAACTTTGCCGCTTGGAAGTTTTACAATATCCTCATAAAATCCAACAACTTTTCCCTGATGTATCAGATGTTGTTCTAGTTTCTCGTATCCTTTCATAAAAAATCTCCTTTATTTATACTTTTGACACTCACGTTATAAATTGGAAAAAGCGATAGATTTCTCTATCGCTTCTTGTTATTTCGCATAGTCAACAACTCGTGACTCTCTGATCACATTGACCTTGATCTGTCCTGGATAATCCAGATTCTCTTCGATCTGGTTTGAGATATCTCTCGCCAGTAAGATCATATCATCGTCACTGATTTGTTCAGGAACTACCATAACTCGAATTTCTCGACCTGCCTGAATTGCAAAAGTTTTATCAACACCCTGGAAGGAGTCTGCGATCTCTTCCAGCTGTTTTAATCTTGTTGTATAACTTTCCAGTGTCTCGCTTCTTGCACCTGGACGTGCTGCTGAGATTGCATCAGCTGCCTGTACCAGACATGCGATCAATGATTCTGGCTCTTCATCCCCATGATGAGATGCCACTGCATTGATGACAATTGGATTCTCCTTATACTTCTTACACAGATTCACACCAAGTTCTACGTGAGAACCTTCTACTTCGTGGTCGATGGATTTACCAATGTCATGAAGCAGACCTGCTCTCTTGGCCATTCTCACATCGACACCGATCTCTGCTGCTAAAAGTCCGGATAACTGAGCAACTTCCATGGAATGCTTTAATGCATTCTGTCCATAGCTTGTACGGAACTTCATTCTTCCAAGAAGTCTGACAAGTTCTGGATGGATTCCATGAACCCCAAGTTCTAATGTTGCTGCTTCCCCTTCTTCGCGCATCATAGTTTCGACTTCTTTTGTAGCTTTCTCAACCATCTCCTCGATGCGTGCTGGATGGATTCTTCCATCCACGATCAATTTCTCTAAAGCGATTCTTGCGATCTCGCGTCGAACCGGATTAAAGCTTGACAGTACAACAGCTTCCGGTGTATCATCGATGATCAATTCAACTCCCGTAGCGTTCTCAATGGAACGGATATTACGTCCTTCACGACCGATGATCCTTCCTTTCATCTCATCGTTTGGAAGCTGTACCAGCGAAATCGTTGTCTCTGCCACATGATCAACTGCACACTTCTGAATTGCAGTTACCACATATTCCTTGGCTTTCTTTCGGGCATCTTCTTTCGCTCTTGTCTCCATTTCTTTGACATACATTGCTGTCTCGTGTTTCACATCTTCTTTTACTGCTGATAATAATTGCTCTTTTGCCTGATCAGAGGTCAACCCAGAAATTCTTTCCAGTTCCTGTAGATGTTTTGCCTGCAGTTCCTGCAACTGAGCTTTCTCTGTATCGATGTTCTTTTCTTTGGCTGTTAATGACTGTTCTTTGCGTTCCAGCACGGTTGCTTTCTTCTCGACAGTCTCTTCCTTAGAAAGAACTCTCTGCTCATACTTCTGCAGTTCTGCCCTGCGTTCTTTTGTCTCTTTTTCGAAGTCATGTCTCGCTTTTATAGTTTCTTCTTTTACTTCCAAAGAAGCTTCACGTTTCTTCGCATCTGCTGCTTTGATTGCTTCATCTATAATCTCTCTTGCTTTATCTTCTGCATTCCCGATCGTAATTTCCATTGCCTTCTTGCTTCTTGTATTCGCTACATAGGCAGATACCGGAACTGCGATAACCAGAGTTGCGATAATGGCTATAATAATACCAACCACAGGTTTCCTCCTTATTCAATTTTTTGTGTATTCACACTCATTTAATTTTATATGTTTTTAACATAAAAGTCAAGGAAGGGATACCTCTTCTGTTCGAATTATCATTGCTGTTTTTCCTTGGATCGTAAGTCCCCCGCCAAAATCAACGGAATCTCCTGTGATCAGATCAATCCCGCATCCTGCCTGAGCATCAAAATGTGCTGTAAATTCGCCATCACCACAGTTCATTGCAAAAATGATGCGGTCTTCATTCGTTCTTCTCTGGAATACAAGAACATCTGGTGCGATCGCTAATTGTAAGTAATCACCGTATTTTAAAGCTGGTGATCCAGCTCTTACTTTTGCCAATTGTGCAATATAGTTTGTTAATTCATTTTCTACTAAATCTTCTTTATGGATTCTTGGACGCAGGCTGTCATCACTTCCCTGTTCTTTCTTTCCTTCCATTCCCCATTCACTTCCATAGTAAACACCCGGAACTCCTGGCATCGCAAATTCCATTGCGTAGATCAATGGTAAATGCTCTTTATCCTCTAACTGACTTGCGATTCTCTCCACATCATGGTTATCTACAAAATTATATAATGGAAGTCCTTTGTACAACGTCCATTCTTCTGGTCCAAACTGACGGTTTAGGGAATATCCGATCTCATGCATATTGTGTGTATTGAAACTTGAATACAAACCTTTATAACATTCATAATTTGTCACAGAATCCAACAGCTCTGGATTCACAAGCTGTGTGTAATCACCATGAAGCATTTCTCCGATCATCAAAAATTCTGGTTTCTTGCTGTGAACAAAGTCAACCAACACTTTCATGAAATTGCGGTTTAACATATAAGCAACATCCAGTCTTAATCCATCAATCCCTAATTTATCGATCCATATTCCGACAGATTCTAATAAATAATTTCTAACCTGTTCGTTGTCAAGATTTAATTTGACCAGTTCAAAATGTCCTTCCCATCCTTCGTACCAGAATCCATCATCATAGCAGCTATTCCCATCAAAATTAATATAGAACCAATCTTTATATGGAGAATCCCATTTCTTTTCTCTCACATCTTCAAATGCAAAGAACTCTCTTCCGACATGATTAAATACCCCGTCTAAGATCACCTGGATTCCTTCTTCATGCATGGCATCACACATCTTTTTAAAGTCTTCATTGGTTCCAAGTCTCGCATCGATCTTCTGATAATCTTTTGTATCATATCCATGATCACTGGATGAAAATACAGGTGAAAAATATACTGCATTCATTCCTAATTTTTTAATATGTGGAATCCAGTCTATCATCTCGAGAATTCCATGAGATGGCTGCCCATCTGTTAATGCTCTTAGTGGAAACACTTGATAAATCATTAACTCGTTCATTTTCATAGTCTCTTTTCCTTTCTGTCACTCTGTGCTTTTTAACGATTCAACCATATCGATCTTCTTCAATTGGAAATACACGAAGGCATTTACAAGAATCGAAAAAGCGATTGTTAGTAAAATACTGTAAATATAGCTTTGCACATAAATCTGCCTTCCAAACATGATCAAGTCAACTTCTGTTGTGAAGATTACGTATTTGTGTAAAATAATTCCTAAAATAATTCCTGCGATCGTTCCAAGGATCGTTAAAAGGATATTCTCTCGATACACATACGCTCCGACTTCACCGTCATAGAATCCAAGAACTTTGATCGTTGCAAGTTCCATTCTACGCTCGGAAATGTTAATGTTATTTAAGTTATATAATACCACAAATGCAAGAAGTCCTGCAGATACGATCAGAACAACCACCACAATATTTAAGTTATTGACCATATCTGACATTGTCTTCTCATCGTCGGCACAAAAATGCAGTGTTGAGGCTTCATCTCTTGCAAGAATCTGTTTTCCATTTTCCTGCATCTTTTTCTTAGATATATTCTTTTCAATACAATATATACCTGTCGTTTGTGCTTTTTTATGATACAGTTTCTCATAAAGTTTTGGTGTCATGTAGACTTTATGCTGCATGTAATTTTCTGTAATCTGACTTATTTTTGCTGTGATCTGTTTATCTCCAGACCGTTGGATCTTGATCGAATCTCCTTTTTTCACACCAAGCAGGGACGCTGCCTTTTCTGTTAAGATGATCCCATCATCATCTAACTGATACTTCGTTTTACTCTTTCGATCCTGAAGGCTGATATAGCCATTCAGATCTTTTTTGGACATTGGCTGGATCATCGTTGCATCCTGTTTTTTCCCATTAGCACGGATCGTCACTGCAGATTCGCTTACTTCTATCAAATCTGTCATATGTTCTTGTTTCTTTGCATACTGGATCAGATCTTCTTTCTTTGTCTCGCTGATCCCGTCTTTGTGTGTGATCGAGAAATCATAAATAATGATCTCCCCATACTGCTTTTCTGAGATTGCTGAAATCGAATCTTTGATTCCAAATCCTAAGAGTAATAATGCCATACATCCGCCGATTCCAAAGATCGTCATAAAGAATCTCTTCTTGTAGCGGAAGAGGTTTCGCATCGTTGCTTTCCAGATAAAACTTAATCGTTTCCAGATAAATGGAATCCGTTCTAACAAAATCCTTTTTCCTTCTTTTGGAGCAACTGGACGCATCAGCTGTGCAGGTTTTTCTCTTAATTCTTTATAACATGCAGATAATACTGCTAAAACAACAACTCCAACCGCCAGTCCACCTGCCATCACAGAATATTCGATCTCTAATGGCGTATAGACATCTCCCAGTCCTGTATACATCATTTTATAAGCGTTAATGATGATCCATGGAAGCAGTTTTTCACCGATCACTGCCCCTAGAATACTTCCACTAAGCGTTGCTGCGAGGGCATAGGTCACATATTTCATTGCAATATGAACTCCACTGTATCCCAATGCTTTCATCATACCGATCTGTGTTCTCTGCTCTTCGACCATACGTGTCATCGCTGTTAAGCTTACCAGTGCTGCAACTAAGAAAAAGATGACCGGTACCACTCGTCCTAATGCTGCAATCCTGTCTGCTTCCTGTCCGTATTCCACATAAGACTGCATCTTCTCACGGTTTAAGACATACCATTTCCCTTTCTTGATATCCTTAACATCCTGTCTGGCATCTGCAATCTTCTGCTCGGCTTCCTTGAATTTCTTTTCTGCTTTCTTTCTTGATCTCTTTAATTTTTTCTCCCCGGATGAAAGTTTTGATTCTGCTTTTGCAATCTTTTTTTCTCCGGAGGTGATCTGTTTTCTTGCTGATACTAATTTTGCTTCATTTGTTTTGATCGTTTGCTTTGCTTTCTTTAGCTGGGTGCTTTTTTGATCCAAGGTTGTTTCAGCCTTTGCAATCTTTGTCTTTGCCCTGCTGATCTGTTTTTTCCCTGCATTAATCTTGCTTCTTGCTGTCTTGATCTGTTCTTTTCCTGCATTAATCTGTGCTAAGGAAGCTTTCGCTTCTTCCTGTGAGATCATTCCAGCCTGCATGGCACCCTGAATCTGCTGTTCTTTTGTCTGTAAGTTCTTCTCCTGTGTCTTTAGCTTTGCCTCCTGTGTTTTTAATTCTTTGCTTTTTGACCGAATTGTTTGTTTCTGTGTCTTTAACTGCTTTCTGACATTCTGAATCTGTCTGATTCCTGACTGATACTGAGCTTTTGCATTCTTGATCTGCTGCTCTCCATCAGAGATCTCTTTCTTGCTTTTCGCTAATTTTGCTTTGGAATCTTTGATCTTTTGTCTGGACTTCTTTAGCTTTTTCTCGGCCTGATCTAGTTTCTTATATGCTTTTTTTCGTTCTTTTTTGAATTTCTTTTCTTTCTTGTCGATCTTCTCTTCGGCTTCTTTCTGAACAGATCTTAACCGTTTCTCATTTTCTATTTTGGAAATATCTTTGATCTCTTCTTCCAGCTGTTTTACTTTGTTTTTGTAAGCATCACTGTAGGCTCTCTCTTGCTTCGCTCCCTTCGCAGTCAGATAAACTTCTGTATAGATATCTGAGGAAAATTCTGATGGTTGCACCACAATAAAGCCTGACAACGTTCCCGTTCCAATGCCAGTGCTTCCTCTGGATCTTGAAAGATATTCTGATGAACTTCCGATTCCTGTGATCTTATAGGTTGTATCTTTCAGAGTATCCTTAAGATCATCTTCATTTCCAGAAGATAAATTTAAAACATCCCCTGTTTTCAGATCATTTTGCTGGGCATACCATTCATCTACCAGACATTCTCCCGATGCTTGTGGAAGTTTTCCATCTATGATCGTTATCTGGTTTAATTTATCAGTCTTCCCCATAACTTTGATCGCATGTTCTTCGTCACTTCCCTGCTTCCTTGCGATCACCTCTACAGAATGTCCTCCTTCGACCGACTGCACATTTTTTAACTTCCGAAGGGCTGTCAGATTCTCTTCTGAAATCCCAAGTGTTCCCATGACTTTGACATCCATCAGCCGACTTCCATCAAACTGGTGGTCTGCTGTGATATGCATATCTTTTTGTGTCACACGGATTCCTGAATAGAATGCAACGCCCAGTACAACGATAAAAAAGATTGATAAAAATCTCGGAAGGGTTCCTGTGATCGTTCTGTATATATCTTTATGTAATGCCGTTTTCTTCATACGCATTTCCTACCATTCAATCGTCTCCACCGGCTGAGGGTGTTCGTTTATCGTAATATTGCTGATCTTTCCGTTCTTCATCTCGATCACACGGTCTGCCATCGGTGCGATCGCAAGGTTATGTGTGATCACAACCACTGTTTTTCCTTTCTTGTGACAGGTATCCTGCAATAATTTTAAAATAGATTTTCCTGTCTGATAATCCAGGGCACCAGTTGGCTCATCACAGAGCAAGATCTTTGGATTCTTTGCCAATGCACGTGCAATAGAAACTCTCTGCTGTTCCCCACCAGATAACTGCGCAGGGAAATTATTTAGACGGTGTCCAAGTCCCACATCTT
>OJMN01002187.1_pt1 | contig 10214 bp, 6 predicted proteins | sample 1597261 | NCBI WGS metagenome assembly OJMN01 (sample SAMEA2452130, study PRJEB22498) | human gut metagenome | biome: human feces; feature: human gut; material: feces | place: Australia | collected 2012 | reverse complement strand
ATGAAATGGAGGAAACAATTTTGAAAATTTTAGTAACAGGCGGAACCGGCTACATTGGTTCCCATACGTGTGTGGAACTTCTAAACAAGGGATATGAAGTAGTTGTTTTTGATAATTTGTATAACTCAAAAATTGATGTGGTAGATAAAATTGAAAAAATCACAGGAAAGAAAATTACGTTCTATAAAGCAGATATGTTAGACAAGGAGAGTATGCGTCCGATTTTTGAGGAGCATAAACTGGATGCTGTGATTCATTTTGCAGGTTTAAAAGCGGTTGGAGAGTCAGTGGCAAAACCGTTGATGTATTATCAGAATAATATCACCGGTACATTAAATCTTTGTGAATTAATGAAGGAATATGGCTGCAAGCGCATTATTTTCAGCTCTTCCGCAACAGTCTATGGTGATCCGGCGCAGATTCCGATTACGGAGGAGTGCCCGAAAGGAACCTGTACAAATCCGTATGGATGGACGAAGTCGATGTTAGAGCAGATTTTATCTGATTTTTATACATCGGACAATGAGTGGAGCGTTGTTCTTTTACGTTACTTTAATCCGATTGGAGCGCATGAGAGCGGTTTGCTTGGGGAAAGTCCGAATGGAATTCCGAATAATCTGATGCCGTACATTATGCAGGTGGCAGTTGGCAAACTTCCGGAACTTGGTGTGTTTGGTGATGATTATGATACACCGGATGGAACAGGTGTCCGCGATTACATTCATGTAGTTGATTTGGCAAAAGGACATGTGAATGCGATTCAGAAGGCTGTATCTGCAGAAGGTGTTAATATTTATAATTTAGGAACGGGAAATGGTTACAGTGTTTTGGATATTGTAAAGGCATTTGAGGCAGCAAATGGAGTGAAAATTCCATATACGATTAAGCCACGTCGTGCCGGCGATATTGCCACTTGCTACGCAGACCCGAAAAAGGCAAAAGAAGAACTTGGCTGGGAAGCACAGTACGATTTGAAACGGATGTGTGAAGATTCCTGGCGTTATGCACAGATGTGCGAGAAATAAACAAAGAAATGGAGGATATTAGAATGGATACAAAAAAGCAGATTGAAGAGGGAAAAGCGGTACTTGGTATTGAATTTGGTTCAACCAGAATCAAGGCGGTTTTGATTGATGGAAAACATCATCCGATTGCATCCGGAAGCCATGAATGGGAAAATCAGTTAGTGGATGGTGTCTGGACTTACAGCATCGATGCTATTTGGAAGGGATTGCAGGACTGCTATCAGGATATGAAAAAAGATGTGCAGGAAAAATACGGTGTGAAAGTAACCAAATTGGCTGCGATTGGATTTAGTGCCATGATGCACGGATATATGGCATTTGATAAGGATGACAAAATTCTTGTTCCATTCCGCACCTGGCGCAATGCGATTACCGAAGAAGCGTCGGAAAAATTGACAGATTTATTCCGGTATAATATTCCGCAGAGATGGAGTGTTGCCCATTTGTATCAGGCAATTTTAAATGGAGAAGAACACGTAAAAGATATTTGCTTCCAGACAACATTAGCCGGTTATATTCACTGGATGCTGACCGGCAAAAAAGTGCTTGGTGTAGGGGATGCATCCGGTATGTTCCCGATTGATATTACAACAGGAAAATTTGATGCAAAAATGGTTTCTCAGTTTGATGAAGCGATTGCAGACAAAGGATATCCATGGAAATTAATGGACATTTTCCCGGAAGTATTGTCCGCCGGAGAGGATGCAGGAACACTTACACAAGAAGGCGCAAAACTTCTTGATACAGACGGTGATTTGGAGGCAGGAGTTCCGCTTTGTCCGCCGGAGGGAGATGCAGGAACCGGTATGGTGGCAACGAATTCTGTTGCACGGCGCACAGGAAATGTGTCTGCCGGTACATCGGTATTTTCTATGGTAGTTCTTGAAAAAGAATTGAGTAAAGTTTACAAAGAACTGGATTTGGTTACAACACCGTCCGGTGATTTGGTTGCGATGGTGCACTGCAATAACTGTACATCTGATTTGAATGCGTGGGTAAATATTTTCCGCGAATTTGCAGAGAGTTTTGGTCTGGATGTCGATATGAACCGGTTGTATGGCACATTGTACAAAAAAGCGATGGAAGGCGATGCAAACGGTGGAAATCTGTTGGCGTACAATTATATTTCCGGTGAAAATATTACGGAAATGGAAGAAGGACGTCCATTGTTTGTCCGCACCCCAAACAGTAAATTTAATTTAGCTAACTTTATGCGTGTGAATCTGTATTCGGCACTTGCTTCTTTGAAAATTGGTATGGACCTTCTTTTGAAAGAAGAAAAAGTAGCAGTAGATAAGCTTTTAGGCCACGGCGGTTTATTTAAAACCAAAGGTGTCGGTCAGCAGATTTTGGCAGACGCTGTAGATACACCAATTTCTGTTATGGAAACGGCCGGTGAAGGTGGTGCCTGGGGTATTGCTGTGTTAGCTGCTTATTTGATTCATAACGATGGAAAAAATCTTGGTGACTATTTGAATAAAGAGGTGTTTGCCGGTCAGGAAGGCAGTGAATTAAATCCGAATCCGGAAGGAGTCAAAGGATTTGATGAATTTATCCGGATTTACAAAGAAGGACTTCCGATTGAGCGGACAGCCGTTGATTCAATGAAATTATAAAATGGAGAACGAGTAGGGAGAAGGCGTTTTTTTATGATCAGTGTATTTCTTGTCGAAGATGAATTTATTGTCAGAGAGGGAATCAAGAATATGAATTGGGAGGCCTATGGTCTCTCGTTTGTTGGAGAGGCCAGTGATGGAGAACTGGCCTTTCCTCTTATAAAAAAGAAGCATCCGGATATTGTAATTACAGATATATGCATGCCTTTTATGGACGGATTGGAGTTAAGCCGTTTGGTAAAAAAAGAACTGCCACAGACAAAGATTTTGATTTTAAGTGGTCATGAAGAATTTGAATATGCAAAGGATGCCATTCAAATTGGTGTGGAAGAATATTTGTTAAAACCGATTAACAGTGATGAATTACTACAGGTTGTCAGACGTGCAGCAGACAAAATTACAGAAGAAAGACAAGCGGGCAGGCGTGACAGAGAGGACGAGGCCGGAGAGAAAGAACGCAGAGAGCATGCTAAGAGCCTCTTTTTTTCCAATCTGATTGAGGGAAGACTTTCTATGGCAGAGCTTCTGGAAAAAGCACGCAGTATTGGAATTGAGTTGGCTGCGTCCTATTATCAGATAATGCTTGTGAAAATCGGACGAAGTACTTTTGATTCTTATTCGGCAGCAGTCAATGAAATGAATGACAAATTGCAAAATTATATATCTTCCAAATCGGAACATATGGTGTGTTTTGACAGAGAACCGGAGGGCGAAATTATTCTCTTTATGGAAGAATCAAAAGAGAAGATGGAAGAAGATGCGAAGGATTTGGCAGATTTTTTAGAAAATATGTTATCAGAAAAACCGGAAATTGGCTATTTTGGAAGTGTAGGCAGTCCGGTGAGCCGTATTCGGGAAATTTCACAAGCGTATGAGACGGCAGCACATGCCTTTGCTTATCGTTTTCTGGTGGAAGGGAATCAGATTCTGCGATTTGAGCAGATTGATAGAAAGCCGGTTTTGATGGAAAGAGCCGATGGCGAGTATCATGTTGGAAAGATTAATTTTGGCGGACTTGATAAGACTCGGATTAAAGCTTTTTTGCGTGGAGGTGATTCGGAGGAAATTCCGATTTTTGTAGAGGAATATCTTGAAAATGCAGGGGATGCCTGTCAGAATTCATTGATTTTCCGCCAGTATATTGTGATGGATATGTATGTTGCGGCGAGCCATTTTTTGGAGCAGCTTGGAGATTCAGAGGAGTTTTCCAGAAAGGAGCCGTTTGAAAGCCCGGTGCAGATGGAACAGGTTTTACAGCAGTTAGATACAACTATTTCTTATGTGATTTCTTTGTTCCGTGAGGTGATGGAGATACGAGACCGCCACACGAAAGAGCATAACAGCGATATTGTCGAGCTTGCGAAAAAATATATCGACAAAAATTACAGTGATGAGGATTTGTCACTGAATACCGTTGCGGCAGAGGTGAATGTCAGTCCAAATCATCTGAGTGCGATTTTCAGCCAGAAGACAGGACATACTTTTATCCGTTATTTGACGGATGTACGTATGAATAAAGCCAAAGAACTTTTGAAATGCACAACGATGCGGAGCAGTGAAATAAGTGAAAAAGTTGGTTATAAAGATCCACACTATTTTTCACATTTATTTAAAAAAAATCAGGGATGTACCCCAACACAGTACCGAGAGGGAGGGGCAAAAGGATGAAAAAATTATTTTTTCGTATTTTTAGGAAGAAAATAGATGAGTATCGTGATTTTTCGATTCAGAAAAAAATTTCAGTGGCATTTGTACTTCTTTTAGTGCCGCTGATTTTGTTTGTCCTGATTTGGTTTGTATGTGCGTTGGATGCAACCAACCGTTATGATAAAGTTGTAAGGAATACGGCCATTATCAGTGAATTCAATTTGGATTTTAAAAAGAATTATGATTATAAAATATATTTGATTACGACCAGAAACCGTACTTATACGGATCAAAATCCGGAACAAGATATCCGTTATGCAAAGGATATTATCAGACGTGTAAAGGCAACGACGGAAAATAGCGAAAACAAGGAATGTATTGTCCAGATTGAACGTTATTTTCAAGTGCTTGAAAAATATACCAAAACGATTCAGGAAAATATGCAAAAAGAAGGGAAATATGATGAAAATCGGGATTTGTGGGAAAATGGCGTACAATTAGTTACCGCAAATATTCAAAATAAGATGCTGCAGCTGCTTTATAATGAAAACAGACAAAGTGCACTTATTTATTCGGATATGCAGCACATCACCCGAAATATGATTATTATAAGTTTGTTCCTTGCTGCTTTTCTTGCTGTGGTTACCACGATGATGATTACAATTATTCCGAGAAGTATTTCTAAACCGGTTCGCTATCTGAGTAGTATTACGAAAGAGGTTGCCGATGGAAATCTTGAGGTGCGGGCACATATGGAACATGGTGTGGATGTAAAATTGTTAGCGGATTCATTAAATGTAATGATTGAAAAAATAAAGACGCTGATTGATAATGTGATGCTGGAACAGATGAGACTTCGAGAAGCTGAATTGGAAATCTTACAGATGCAGATTAATCCTCATTTCTTATACAATACGCTGGATACAATTGTTTGGCTGGCCGAAGCAGGTCAAAAAGAACAGGTTGTTAGTATGGTACAGACGTTGTCTGATTTTTTCCGTGCTTCCTTAAATAGTGGAAAAGACATTGTGTCTTTAGAAGGGGAATGTCGTCATATTACAAGTTATTTGCAGATTCAGCAAGTAAGATATCAGGATATTTTAACGTATGATGTGGATATACCGGAGGAGATTGCTAACTGCAAAATACCAAAAATAACGTTACAGCCACTTGTGGAAAATGCACTTTATCATGGAATTAAGAATAAGAGAGGAAAGGGACGGATAGTAGTTACCGGACGAAGGGAAAAAGACAAATGTGTTATCCGGGTGGAAGATAATGGAATTGGTATGACAAAAGAACGGTTGAATCAGGTTCGTGGCGGTTTGACGACGAAAATTGAAGACAGCAATGATTTTTATGGCTTGTATAATGTGAATGAAAGAATCCGGTTGAAGTTTGGAGAAGAATATGGACTTTCCATCGACAGCGTATTGCAGGAAGGAACATGTGTTGAGGTGTGGCTGCCATGGGAATCGTAAAAAAATCACCCTTGCCGTAATTTTTTCAATCATTTATGAAAAAAAGAATAGAAAAATCAAAAATAACCAAAAGAATATCCATTGGACTTTTGGTTATTTTTTATTATGATGGAGATACAAAAACGAGAACTCATACAGAAAAGGAGGAATTGAGTTATGAGAAAAAATTTCATGAAAAAGGTAGTAGCAGGAATGCTTACTGCAGTAATGGCGTTTTCCCTTACTGCATGTGGAGGTGGCGATGCTTCCACAAATGACACAGCGAAAGAAGAAGGATCTTCCGATGTAATTACGGTTGGATTTTCACAGGTAGGTGCAGAATCTGACTGGCGTACAGCAAACTCAGAATCAATGAAATCAACATTTACCAAAGACAATGGTTATGAATTGATTTTTGACGATGCACAGCAGAAACAGGAGAATCAGATTTCAGCTATCCGTAACTTTATCCAGCAGGATGTTGATTACATCGTACTTGCACCGGTTACTGAGACCGGATGGGATGCCGTTCTTGGTGAGGCAAAACAGGCAGGAATCCCGGTTATCATTGTTGACCGTATGGTAGATGTAAAAGATGACAGTTTGTATACTGCATGGGTTGGCTCTAATTTTAAACTGGAAGGTCAAAAAGCGTGTGCTTGGTTGAAAGCATATCAGGATGCAAAGAAAATTGATAAGATTAACATTGTTGATATTCAGGGTACCATTGGTGCATCTGCTCAGATTGGACGTACAGAAGCTTTGAATGAAGCAGTGAAAGCAAATGGCTGGAATCTTCTTGCACAGCAGACCGGTGAATTTACACAGGCAAAAGGTCAGGAAGTTATGCAGTCCTTCTTGAAGAAGTACAAAAAAGACATCAATGTTGTATACTGTGAGAACGATAACGAAGCATTTGGTGCAATTGATGCAATCAAAGCAGCAGGTTATGAAGTTGGTGCAGACAAAGACATGATGGTATTCTCCTTCGATAGTACAAAAGAAGGTTTGAAGAAAGTTCAGTCTGGTGAAATCACTTTGAATACAGAGTGTAACCCACTTCATGGACCACGTGTAGAAGCAATCATCAAACAGCTTGAGAACAAAGAAACACCAGAGAAGAAAGCTTACGTAGATGAAGAAATGTTTGCTCATGATGATACTGTAAAATCGGTAACTGTTGACGGAAAAGAGTATCCGGTAACGGTTGTGACAGATGAGGTAATGGGCGCTCGTAAGTATTAATTCAAACACAATGTAAAAAAATGAAACAAAATCAGTAACAAATTGAGTGAGAGAGGAGGAATGATTTCTTCCTCTCTCAATTAGAAAATATCCTGTTATGCAGGTAGATGGAGGGAAAGATGAGCGAGAATATTGTATTAAAGATGAGTAATATCAGCAAAACTTTTCCCGGAGTGAAGGCATTATCCAATGTAGATTTTACATTACGGGAAGGAGAAATCCATGCCCTGATGGGGGAAAATGGTGCAGGTAAATCCACCTTGATTAAAGTGTTAACCGGTGTTCATGATTTTCAGACGGGTGAGATTTACATGGTAAAAAAAGCGGGAGACAAACCGGAATTAATAGTGAATCATTCACCGCAGGAAGCACAACAAAATGGTATCAGTACCGTATACCAGGAAGTAAATTTATGTCCGAATCTTACGGTTGCAGAAAACTTGTTTATCGGCAGAGAGCCAAGAAGATTTGGTATGATAGACTGGCGTACGATGAATCGCAAGTCGACAGAGGTTTTAAAGAATCTCGATATCCATGTGGCACCAACTCAGAGTTTGGACGAGTGTTCCTTGGCAATTCAGCAAATGATAGCAATTGCCAGAGCTGTGGATATGAAATGCCGAGTTTTAATTTTGGATGAGCCGACATCCTCTTTGGATGATGACGAGGTTCAGAAATTATTTGTCCTGATGCGGAAATTGAGAGCAGAAGGTGTAGGAATTATTTTTGTAACACACTTTTTGGAACAGGTATATGAAGTGTGTGACCGAATCACTGTACTGAGAAATGGTGAATTGGTTGGTGAGTATGAAGTGGAATCACTTCCACGTGTAAAATTAGTATCTAAAATGATGGGAAAAGATTTTGATGACTTAGCAGATATCAAGGGTGAATATAAGCATGAAAAACATTTAGAACCGTTGATTGAGGCCAAAGGGTTAGGTCATGCAGGTACAATTCGACCGTTTGATTTGACAATCAACAAAGGAGAAGTAATCGGACTTACAGGACTTCTTGGATCAGGACGTTCCGAACTGGTTCGTGCCATTTACGGCGCAGATAAAGCTGATTCCGGCGTGCTGAAAGTCAAAGGAGAAGATACCAAAATCTCATCCCCATTGGATGCGATGAAAGCCGGCATGGCATATTTGCCGGAAGATAGGAAAAAGGAAGGAATCATTGCCGATTTGTCTGTTCGCGAAAATATTATATTAGCACTTCAGGCAAAACGTGGAATGTTTAAATTGTTATCTCGCAAACAGATGGAAGAATTTGCGGATAAATACATTGACTTGCTGCAGATTAAAACAGCAAGCCGTGAAACTCCAATTAAGAGTTTATCCGGCGGAAACCAGCAGAAGGTGATTATTGCCAGATGGCTGCTTACGAATCCGGATTACCTGATTTTGGATGAACCGACACGAGGAATTGATATCGGAACTAAAACAGAAATTCAGAAATTAGTACTTCAACTGGCGGATGAGGGAAAAGCAGTCACCTTTATTTCTTCCGAGATTGAGGAGATGCTTCGAACCTGCAGCCGTATGGCAGTTCTTCGTGATGGAAAAAAAGTTGGCGAAATCGAAGAAGAGGATTTGTCACAAGAATCCATTATGAAAGCAATTGCGGGAGGTGATGAATAATGGCTGAGAAAATTAAAAAAATAACAGGAATGCGATTATTTATGCCGATTGTGTGTTTGTTTATCGTATTGCTTGTAAATGTGATTCGAACACCGGATTTCTTTAATATAACGTTAAAGGACGGACAATTAAGTGGATGGCTGATTGATGTCATTAACCGAGGTTCTGAACTTGTTATACTTGCCATTGGTATGACATTAGTAACAGCCGCTTCCGGTGGTCAGGATATCAGTGTTGGTGCTGTTATGGCGGTTGCTGCTGCTGTTTGCTGTCAGATTTTGTCCGGCGGTGAAGTAAGTACAAATACACTGGCAGCTCCGATTATCATTGCTGCGATTGCCGGAATTTTAGTTGCTGCTTTGTGCGGTGCGTTTAATGGTTTTTTGGTTGCAAAACTAAATATCCAGCCAATGGTTGCTACATTGATTTTGTTTACTGCAGGGCGCGGTATTGCCCAGTTGGTTACACAAGGACAGATTACATATGTCCGTGTGGAATCTTACAAGGCAATGGGTGGATTTCTCGGACCAATTCCGACACCGGTTATCTTTGCAGTCGCAGCCGTTGTTGTTGCCTATTTGGTATTAAATAAGACAGCACTTGGTATGTATATTGAAAGTGTAGGAATTAACAGTCATGCATCCCGCTTGATTGGATTAAATTCTACAAGAATTAAATTCCTCGCCTATGTAATTTGCGGAGCCCTGGCAGGGCTTGCAGGAATTGTTGCTTCGAGCCGAATTTATTCCGCAGATGCTAACAACATTGGTCTGAACCTTGAGATGGATGCCATCTTAGCAGTAGCGTTAGGTGGAAACATCTTAAGTGGTGGTAAATTTAGTTTGATGGGGTCAGTAATTGGCGCTTATACGATTCAGGCGTTGACAACAACGCTGTATGCTATGAGTGTACCGTCTGACCAGCTCCCGGTTTATAAAGCAATCGTTGTTATCATTATCGTAGTTCTTCAGAGCCCGGTTTACAAAAAGGCAATGCAGAATTACAAAGCGAAGAGACAGTCGAAAAAGGCAGTAGTACAGGGAGGTGAACAGTAATGGGTGAATTTTTGAAGGCAAAGACAAAAAGATTTAACAGCAATACATTTCTTTTCATTATTACAATTGTGTTGTTTATTGCAATGTATGTAGCAGGAATGATTGTATTTGCAGACAAAGGTTTTGCAAAACCGCAGATGTTTACCAACTTGTTTATTAACAATGCCGGATTGATTGTAATTGGTTGTGGTATGACAATCGTTATGATTACCGGAGGAATTGATATCTCGGTTGGTTCGGTAACCGCATTGGTTTGTATGGCGAGTGCTTATGCTATGGAAAATAAGGGGATGAGTCCTTATGTAGCTCTTGCGATTTCGCTTGGTATTGGATTACTGTTTGGTTTGCTTCAAGGCTATTTAGTTTCCTACCTGGAAATTCAGCCGTTTATCGTTACTCTGGCGGGTTTGTTTCTAGGAAGAGGACTTACGGCTATGATAAGTACAGATATGATTTCCATTAAAAACGGTTTGTTTCAGAAATGGGCAACATATCAGATTGAACTGCCGATTGGAACATATAA
>OJMN01002179.1_pt1 | contig 10231 bp, 8 predicted proteins | sample 1597261 | NCBI WGS metagenome assembly OJMN01 (sample SAMEA2452130, study PRJEB22498) | human gut metagenome | biome: human feces; feature: human gut; material: feces | place: Australia | collected 2012 | reverse complement strand
TCCACATGCTGGTTTTTTATGCAACATGTACACTTTTTCCGAAGTTTTACACCTGTCACAGAAAAAACTATTCGCAGATAATTCCACACAATTTCGCTTAATTTCAACACGGTCCGGAAATTTCCACGCAAACAGAAAAACGACCCGCACATTTTCGTGCAGGCCGCTTTCGTATAATATTTGTAATTTGTGATATAGGAGTTTTTTAATTAGCCGAAGTATCTCTTCAGAAGACCCTCGAATGCTTTTCCATGACGAGCTTCGTCTTTTGCCATCTCATGAACAGCGTCATGAATTGCATCCAGATTAGCAGCTTTTGCACGTTTTGCAAGATCGAATTTACCCTCGGTAGCGCCGTGCTCTGCAGCAACTCTCATCTCCAGGTTCTTCTTGGTGGAATCGGTTACGACTTCACCTAACAGCTCAGCGAATTTTGCAGCATGCTCAGCTTCTTCGTAAGCAGCCTTCTCCCAGTACAGACCGATCTCGGGATAACCTTCTCTGTGAGCAACTCGTGCCATTGCCAGATACATACCAACCTCAGAGCATTCACCCTGGAAGTTCGCACGCAGATCAGCAATGATATCCTCGGGAGCACCCTTTGCTACACCTACTACATGCTCAGCAGCCCAGGTCTTGCCTTCCTCCTGCTTGGTGAACTTGGAAGCGGGAGCGTGACAGATGGGGCACTCTGCGGGAGCCGCATCACCTTCATAAACATAACCACATACCTGACATACATACTTTGCCATAATTTTTTCTCCTTTTCTCTAATGAAATGTTTTGTTTTCAGTTTTCTCTTTTTGCGTGTGCTTTATAAGCACAAATATATTATGGAACGAAGCCAGTTTTCATTCAGAAAACTAGGACTCCGTAGCAACCCTGGTACAGGCGGGACAAGAGCCGTAGAAATAAGTGACATGTCCCCGGATCCGGCCGTCAAATCTCTCTCCGGCTGTCTCCATGATGGAATCAATACTATCCATGTCCAGATCAATGACGCTTCCGCATTCCGTACACACGAAATGATAATGCTTGGAAGTATCGGCATCAAAATGGTCAACACCGTCACCGACCCGGAGTCGTAAAATCTCTCCCATGTCCGACAACAGAGTCAGATTACGATAGACGGTACCGAGACTTAAGTTCGGATCCTGCTGCTTCAGATTAGAATAGATCACATCAGCGGTAGGGTGATCCTTGCGTCCCATGAGAAAGGATTTGATCATTTCCCGTTGTCTGCTTCGTTTCAGTGCCATGATAAGCCCCTTTCTCAATAATAGTAATGATTACTGTTTCTTATAAGCTTATTATACATGATGCGAGAATAATGTCAACAGAAAAATGAAAAAATTTTGTTTATATTTTTTTAATGATATTCTTGCTTCCTTTATACACAGAAGGTGGGAATCATGCTATAATGAGCGAAAGTAAAGTATAAAATATAAATTATTCACGTGCAGGTTGCTGAAAGGCAAGAGTAATATGAAATTTAAAACAAGACTTCGTGTAACATTTATAAGTATTATATTACTTCCGTTATTGTTGACGATCATGGCTTTTGTAATGATTGCCATTTACCTGATGAATTACTCTCAGGGTCTCAGCCTGACGGATATTGATTATTCCATGATGTCGGAGAATTTCAGGGAATTCACCAACACCACGGATCAGGCGTATTATGTGCTGCTGGACCAGGTGAAGGAAGACAGCAGCAGGCTGGAAGATAAAGAATATCTGGATCATATCAATGAGGAGGTATCGCGGAAGTCTACTTACATTATTGTAAGAAAAGGTGATAAGCTGTATTATGCCGGCAATGAAGAAGCCGCACAGCAGATTTTTGAAAAACTGCCTGCCTATGGTGACGAGAATCTGTCGGATGACAGCGGATATTTCTACAATGAACTGGAGAAGTATGTAAAACAGATTGATTTCACCTTCCGGGATGGAACACCGGGCAGCGTATTTATCGTCACGAAGGTCAATTCGCTGATCTCGAGACATCTGCTGATCGATATGTTCGTGGCGATCATTGTGATCCTGATCTTCACCAGCCTGATGCTGACCCAGTGGATCCACAAGGGCGTATTTGAACCTATCAATGAGCTGAATGTGGCAATGCGCAAGATCAAGGAAGGCAACTTTGATTATGTTCTGGAGACGGATGCCAAGGGGGAGATCGGTGATCTCTACCGCAATTACGAGGATATGCGTCTGCGGCTGAAGGAATCCACAGAAGAGAACATTCAGCATGAGAAGCAGAACAAAGAGCTGGTCAGCAATATTTCCCATGATCTGAAGACCCCTATCACAGCCATTAAGGGTTATGTGGAAGGAATCATGGACGGTGTGGCAGATACGCCGGAGAAGATGGATAAATACATCAAGACCATCTACAATAAAGCCATTGATATGGATCGTCTGATCAACGAGCTGACCACTTATTCCGGAATTGATAATAACCGGATCCCGTACAATTTCCACCGGATCAACGTGGCGGATTATTTCGGTGACTGTGTGGAAGAAGTCGGACTGGATCTGGAGCAGCGGGGTATCAAGCTGAACTATTCGAATCTGGTATCTCCTGACACAGTTGTCATCGCGGATCCGGAGCAGATGAAGAAGGTCATCAATAATATTATCAGTAACAGCGTAAAATATATGGACAAGCCTGACGGGCATATTGATATCCGTATTCTTGACGAAGTGGATTCCATCCGGGTAGAGATCGAGGACAACGGCAAGGGAATCGCACAGAAGGATCTGCAGAAGATCTTCGAGAGGTTCTACCGCACGGATGCTTCGCGCAATTCCGCCCAGGGCGGCAGTGGCATCGGATTATCCATTGTTAAAAAAATTGTTGAGGATCATGGCGGTTATGTATGGGCGACAGCCAAAGAAGGGGAAGGAACCTGTATGCATTTTGTATTGAGAAAATATATTGAGCTGCAGCCGGGTGGAACCAAGTAATGAATAAGGGAATGAAACAGAAATGGCATGATAATCGATAATACAAGGACATTCTGTAAATGGAGGATAAATAATGAGTAAGATTTTAATTATTGAAGATGAAGTGGCAATTGCAGATCTTGAGAAGGATTATCTGGAGCTCAGTGATTTCAAGGTCGATATCTGCAATACCGGCGATGAGGGACTGAAGACCGCACTGGCAGGCGATTATGATCTGATCATTCTGGACCTGATGCTGCCCGGCATGGACGGCTTCGAAGTATGTAAGAAGATCCGCGAGGAGAAAAATATTCCCATTCTCATGGTATCTGCGAAGAAGGACGACATTGATAAGATCCGCGGCTTAGGGCTGGGTGCGGATGACTATATGACCAAACCTTTCAGCCCCAGTGAACTGGTAGCCCGTGTGAAGGCGCACATGGCCCGTTATGAGAGACTGGTGGGAACTAACCAGAAGCAGCAGAATGATATCGTGGAGATCCGTGGTATCCGTATTGATAAGACTGCAAGACGTGTCTATGTGGACGGTGTGGAGAAGACGTTTACGACCAAGGAATTCGATCTGCTGACGTTCCTGGCGGAGCATCCGAACCATGTATTTACCAAGGAAGAATTGTTCCGGGAGATCTGGGATATGGATTCCATCGGTGATATCGCTACGGTTACCGTGCATATCAAGAAGATCCGTGAGAAAATTGAAAAAGATACTGCAAAGCCTCAATATATCGAGACCATCTGGGGTGTTGGATATCGTTTTAAGGTATAAGGGAAGAAAAATAAGATCAGAAGAGAACTCCTATGATGGATACAGCAACAAACTGTCTCCAATAGGAGTTTTTTATCTAAAAGTGTGTTATAATCATAGCATTGCGGATTGCACCCGTGAAATTTGATTAGCGATTCCACTGATGAGATAAAGCATCGGCGGAATGGAGTGTGTTATGAACAGTAAAAAAATAATACAGTTGTCTACGACACAGAAGATCATGCTTAGCTTTCTGTGTGCCATATTAGTGGGTAGCTTCCTGCTGGCATTACCCATCAGTTCAGCTACCGGAGAAGCGGTTCCTTATATAGATGCTTTATTTACGGCTACCACATCCATATGTGTGACCGGTCTGGTGACGGTTCCCACATATTCCACCTGGAGCGTCTGGGGACAGATCGTGATCCTGTTTCTGATCCAGTTGGGAGGTCTGGGAGTCATTACGGTCATGTACGGTGTGATGATGGGACTGCACAGACGACTGGGACTGGGTAACCGGTGGATGCTGCAGGATGTATTTAATCTGAATAATATCTCCGGAATCGTGAAATTCCTCCGCAAGGTTCTCATAGGTACTCTGGTGGTGGAGGGATGCGGAGCTCTTTTGTACATGACAATATTTGTGCCGGGATACGGACTCAGAGGCATATGGATTTCGATTTTTAATGCCGTATCTGCCTTCTGCAACGCAGGAATGGATATTATGGCGGAAGACAGTCTGTGCGGCTATGTATTTCAGCCCATGGTCAATCTGGTCACGATGCTGTTGATCATATTGGGAGGTTTGGGCTATATCGTCTGGTGGGATGTACTGCGGGTTTTGAAAAATATCCGGAGCCAGAAGCTGAAATGTTTCCGACTGCTGACACTGCACAGTAAAATAGCACTCACGGTGACAGGAATACTTATTGTAGTGGGAGCGGCGGCATTTTATATTTTTGAATACAATAATCCTCTGACGATGCAGGATTACACGGTGCCGCAACGGATCTGGGCATCCCTGTTCCAGGCAGTAACTACGCGAACCGCAGGTTTTGCCACAATTCCACAAGAGGATCTGACCAATACCTCTGCGATCATTTCGGTGTTTTTGATGCTGATCGGCGGCTCTCCGGTGGGAACCGCAGGAGGAATGAAGACAGTTACGATCGCAGTGCTGCTGGTATCTATGTTTGCCACTATAGGGAATAAGGAGGATGCGGAGCTTTTTGGGAGAAATATTCCGAAGCAGGCAGTGAATAAATCGGTAGCAGTTGTAGGTATGTTTTTTATCATTGCGTCATTGTCCACAATTCTTTTATCTGCAGTGACAGATGCGGATGTGATAGATATTGTGTATGAAACAGTGAGTGCCACAGCTACTGTGGGATTAAGCAGGAACCTGACTTCCATGCTGAATCTTTGGGGAAAACTGATTATTATCGTGACCATGTATCTGGGAAGAGTCGGCCCCATATCGCTGGTAGTGGCATTCAGCACGCAGAAAAAGAACAAAAATATTGTGAAGAACCCGACAGAAGAGATCAGCGTCGGATAAAGCAGATCGAAGCAACAGGAAGGAAGAGACTATGGGAATCAATCAGACCTATGCAGTATTTGGACTTGGAAGATATGGAAGAGGTGTGGCGAAGGAGTTGGCAGAGAACGGCGCAGAGGTGGTAGCGGTGGACAACAGAGAGGCAGTTGTCAATGCGGCAATTTCAGAGATTCCATACTGTAAATGTGCGGATGTTACAGATCCGGAAGCGTTGAGACAGATCGGTATTGCGAATATTGATGTGGTCATCGTGACCATGGCAAATCATCTGGAAGCCAGTGTTATGGCAACCATGCTGTGTAAAGAACTGGGCGTAAAGACCGTTATCACCAAATGCGCCACTGAGATAAACTGCAAGATCCTTACGAAAGTAGGAGCAGACCGTGTAGTATTCCCCGAGAGTGAGTCAGGGATCCATCTGGCCAAAAATCTGTTAAGCTCCGGCTTCATGGATATTATCGAATTGTCCCAGGATGTGTCTATGGTGGAAATGGAAGTGAAACAGCAGTGGATCGGGAAGAACCTGATCGAACTGAATCTGCGGAAAAAATATTCCATTAACGTGGTGGCGATCATCGAAGGAAAAAATGTAAATACCAATATCGATCCGGAAGTACCTCTGACACAGGATATGCGGCTGATCGTTATTGCCAACCGGGCAAAATTGAATAAACTGAAATAGAATAGCTGAGAGCTATAAAAAAGTGAAACATCTGACGGTGCACTTGAGCACAAGACAGAATGTTTCACTCTTTTTTTATACGGTGGCAGCCGTTTGAAAAGTTGTAAACGGGTGATCAGTTATCAGCCCGGAAAGTCTTCTCATTAAAGGCACCCTGCTGCTTAGCAACGATAGTGGTACATACGGCATCACCGGTGATATTGACAGCGGTACGCAGCATATCCAGGATACGGTCGATACCCATGATCAGTGCAATGCCTTCGGTAGGCAGTCCCACGGAGGTCAGTACCATGGACAGGGTGACCAGACCGACACTGGGGACACCGGCAGTACCGATGGAAGCGATCGTCGCGGTGGCAATGACAGTAGCAATGGCAGCCGGGGTCAGAGGAATACCGTAAGCCTGTGCTATGAAAACAACTGCTACGCCCTGCATGATGGAAGTACCGTCCATGTTAATGGTGGCACCCAGAGGAATCGTAAAGGACGAAATCTGTTTGGAGACACCGATTTTTTTATATAGAGTGTCGATAGACAGAGGGATCGTCGCATTACTGGTGGAAGTGGAGAAGGCAAAGGTCATAACCGGGAAGAATTTTTTAATGAACTTAAAAGGATTCAAGCGGGTGAACACAAACAGCATGACCTGATATACCACGAAACACTGTACTGCCAGCGCCAGAATGACACTTCCCATATATTTCAGCATAGGCACAAAAGCGTCGAAGCCGATACCTGCGAAGGTCTTGGCGATCAGGCAGAAGACACCGACAGGGGCAGCTTTCATGACTGCAATTGTCATTTCCATCATAATGTCATTGAACTGACTGAAAAAGTTCGCTACAGTAGAGACCCGGTTGCCCATGGCAGCCAGAAGAATGCCGACAAATAAAGCAAAGAAGATGATCGGCAGCATATCTCCGGTGGACAGAGAGGTAAAAATATTTTTCGGAATAATATTCAGCAGCGTCTCCGCAAAATCTACCTGGGTGGTCGCGACTTCGGTGGCATCCTCCGGCAACGCAATATTTAAACCGACGCCGGGATTGATCAGACTGGCAATACCCAGTGCCACGCAGATCGCCAAGGCAGTGGTGCACAGATAGAACAGGATCGTTTTCACACCCACAGTTCCCAACGTTTTCGTATCACCGATGGCCATTGCGCCGCAGACCAGGGAGCAGAATACCAGAGGGACCACCAGCATCTGCATCAGGCGGATAAAACCATTTCCCAGTACATAGAGAATACCGTTGATCAGAATCGTATCTCTGAAGTACCCTTCCGGCATATAATAATGGATCAGTACACCACATACCGCACCGGTTAACAGGGCGATAAAGATTTTGGTGGACAGACCGAGTTTTTTCTTTTCTTTTTTGTGTTTTTCCACTATTCCAGTCCTCCGGTTTCTTTCATGTAGGAAGCCAGTGTCTCTCTCCAGCCACTGGGTTCTTCGATGCCGGTGAGACGCAGCATCATATTATCCAGTACGGAATATTTCTCCGGGGTGCCGTCTTTTACTGTGACGGTAAGCCGGTCCTCTTTTCCGGCAAGACGCAGGATCTCTTTCGCAAATTCCAGGCGTGTGCAGGAACCGCCACTGCATACGGCGTGATAGATGCCGTAATGATCGTTGTCGATGAAGAATTTCACCACCCGGGCAAGCTCTGCGGCGGAGGTAGGTACTGCACGGTCGTTATTTAGCAGTTCCATAGTAGATACCTGGGAGTCCGCGGCAGCTTCGAGTACTTCATTCAAAAAGTCTTTGCCAATGCCATAGATCCAGGAACTGCGGATAATGACATAGCGGGTCATCAGCTGGATGACGAATTTCTCTCCGGCATATTTGGATTTCGCAAACAGCCCCACGGGATTTACATCATCGAACTCATTATAGGGTGTGTCGGATGCGCTGGAAAATACATCATCCGTAGAGATCTGGATGAGCTTTGCCTGAATGCTCTCCGCAGACTGCGCCAGATTCCTTGCACCTACGGCATTGACCTTGTAAGCCATATCCGTCTCCGACTGCGCTGCACCGGCAAAAGGATGATATCCTGCACAGTTGATGACGACATCGGGACGATTCCGGTGCATGAACAGGGAAACTGCATGTTCATCCGTGATATCCAGCTCGTCCTTATCGGTTTCGTATAATTCATATTCCATCATGTCTAACAACCTGATCAACGCCTGCCCCATGTGACCGAGGGAACCGACGATCCATATTTTTTTCATTGTGATATAACCTCCTGCAATTTGTGTGTAACTGAGAACAATATAACAAGTATATCATAGGAAAGATTCCCGGGAAAAGGGGAAATTAAAAAGTGAGAGAAACGCAATAAAAATTGATATTAACAGGGAGAAAAGGATTTGCTATACTAACCATAGAGAGCAGAATCCGAAGGAAAAGCTCGGGATATATTTGACAGACAGAATCTGGAAAGGCAGGGAGTTTATATGGCAAAATTACGTCTGGGTGCATTGGAAGCCGGCGGTACAAAAATGGTCTGCGCTATTGGGGATGAGAATGGTACAATTTATGAGCAGATATCGATTCCTACAACTACGCCTAAGGAGACGATTCCTAAAATGATCGCTTATTTTAGGGACAAGGGGATCGATGCATTGGGAATTGCCTGTTTTGGACCCGTTGAGCTGGACAGAGATTCCGAAAAATACGGTTATATCACAACTACGCCAAAGCTGGCCTGGCGGGACTGCGATATTGTTGGGCAGATGCAGGAGGCACTTCATTGCCCCGTGGGATTCGATACGGATGTGAATGGTTCCGTCCTCGGTGAAGTGACCTTCGGACAGGCACAAGGGAAAAAGTGTGTCATGTATCTGACCATTGGTACCGGTGTCGGCGGTGGAATTATCGTGGACGGACATGTGGTTGCCGGATATAACGGTGCAGGCGGAGAAATCGGACACATTACCGTAAATCATGATGAGATAGAGCCTTGTAACTGTGGGCAGTATGGATGTCTGGAACAGTATACTTCTGCGACTGGTATTGTACGCATGGCAAAACGTAAACTTGCCAAAACACAGGATGCGACAAAGCTTCGTGATTATAAAGATATTACTGCGAAAGACATTTTTGATGTGGCAAAAGAAGGCGATGAAGTAGCTCTTGGACTGGTAGATGAAGTGGGAGAAATTTTAGGGTCAACCCTTTCGAATATTGCATGCGTGACCAATCCGGAAGTTATCGTGATCGGTGGTGGTGTGTCCAAAGCCGGACAGATTCTAATCGATACGATCCAGAAGCACTTTAAGGAAAGCTGCTTCCATGCATGTCGTGATACCCGCTTTGAACTGGCACAGCTTGGCAATGATGCCGGAATATACGGGGCAATGCAACTCATTATCGGATAAGTTTCAAAAGCAGAACCATATGCACAGCAAACATTTTCGTGTAGGAAGAAGGTGTTTGCTGTGCTTTTTTGTACTCTTTTATCATTACCCTGTTGAAAAAATATCTTGACAATCAAACTATCTTTGCATATACTTTGACTAAGAAACTGTTTGACAATCAAACTATTTCACAATCAAACAAAATTGAAGACAGTAAAAGGAGAACCCATTATGTTAGAAAAGTTAAAAGAAATCATTGCAGACCAGTTAAACGTAGACGCAGATTCTATCACCGCAGAGTCCCGTTTCAAAGAGGATCTTGAGGCAGATTCCTTAGATCTGTTTGAGCTGGTTATGGCTTTGGAAGAAGAGTACGGTGTAGAGATTCCTTCTGAGGATTTAGAGAAGATCCTTACCGTTCAGGATGTCATTGATTATATGAAAAATAAGGGTGTTGAGGCATAAGCTATGAAAACAAGAGTGACAGAGCTTCTGGGAATCGAATATCCGATCATTCAGGGCGGTATGGCATGGGTCGCAACACATGAACTGGCCAGTGCGGTATCCAATGCCGGCGGACTTGGCATCATCGGAGCAGGTGGAGCACCGGCTTCCTGGGTGCGTGAGCAGATTCAGGCAGCAAAAAAAGAAACCGACAAGCCGTTTGGAGTAAATCTCATGCTGATGAATCCGGAAGCGGATGAGATTGCAAAAGTAATTGTGGAGGAAGGCGTTAAGGTAGTAACAACCGGCGCCGGCAATCCGGCCAAATATATGAGCATGTGGAAAGAAGCCAAAATCAAAGTAATCCCGGTTGTGGCAAGCGTGGCATTGGCAAAGCTGATGGAGCGTGGCGGTGCGGATGCGCTGGTCGCTGAGGGAATGGAGTCCGGTGGACACATCG
>OJMN01002172.1_pt1 | contig 10240 bp, 13 predicted proteins | sample 1597261 | NCBI WGS metagenome assembly OJMN01 (sample SAMEA2452130, study PRJEB22498) | human gut metagenome | biome: human feces; feature: human gut; material: feces | place: Australia | collected 2012 | reverse complement strand
AAAAAAAGCAGCAAATCTTTTTCGGATTTACTGCTTCATGTGCCGCTGCGGTGCGACGGGATATTCAGTTGTAAATAATAAAAGAGGGCGGTAGCACTTTGGGCTCCCCTCCTACAAATGGAAAGTTGTAATATTACTATTCCAACCACATCATATTAGTATATTCATGCCTGATTTGTAGTCATCCAAGATACCGGGCTTGACTGGCTTTCCCCAATTCCATGAGGGGTCTCGCTGATGTACATATTCTCCCAACCGGTCAGCCTCTTGCAGACTAATCTGATTTAATGTCCACCCAGCGGCAGCTCGTTCTTCGGGTGGCAATGACATAACATAATTTCTTATGATTTCGCTTTCAATTTCTCCATCACTCATGCCGCAGTTCTTTTCCATGCTCTCAAACACCAAAGATTTTATCTTATTTGCAACGCCCTCGTCAACAGGGACAATGCGGCGAAAATCTGTTCGACCTGTAATATCCATTCCCTCCGGACAATATGGGTTAACATGCTCCTTTGGCGGTAAAGAGCCATTTGGAAGTTTATGGGTTAAGTGCGAATTTTGAACCTTATAATTTTGTTGCACAAATCGTGTCATTCCTGTAATCGTCATAAGTACACCTCCAAATAACAATACACCCTGTTTTAAGAATAGCTGTCATAACCATAGTTTACAGTTATACGGGCTGTTGCTGTAGAAACATCTGTGAATGCAGAACCACGATTATAGATATAAATTTTCCAAGTGCCTTTCGGGTAAAAATCGTTAAACTCATCAAATTCAACCTTACCACTGGTGCTTATATATCGTTCTGCCTGATAACCATTCGGGGATTCAACAACGATATAAAATGGGATGCTCCCCCTACTCACAGTAACATTTAATTCCACATTTGTTACACGAGCATTAGCTGAGATGCTTCCAGAGGAAGAATTGAAGATTTTGGACTGAGAGCCAGCTATGCTATTCATCGTCCCAGTTCCGCCAGTGAAGTAATCATTATGGAGATACATCGGGCTAACCATATTTTCAGAGGGAAGTTCAGCAGCAAATACAGATGTACCACACATGGCACACAGCATCAATTTTGCTATCATCTTAACAAGAATAGTACCATAGACTCATAGGCAATCACCTCTTTTCCATTCGCCATTGTCAGAAACTTACCAAACAATAATATTCTTTATAAATATAATCGGCTCTTTTGGCGAAAATATAATATCCATCCCCCCCAAAAAAAATTTCATCGTTGCAAAAACACGATTTTCCGGCAGCTCGGAAGCTGCGTTTTGCCTTCTGTGGGGTGGCGGGATATTCAGTTGTTAATAATAAAAGAGGGTGGTAGCACTTTGGGCTATCGTCCTCTTGGCTGCATATTTGCAAAGACAGGCGGGGCTGTCAACGGTGGGCGAAGCCCATTTACTTGCCGTTGACTGGCTCGGCTGGATTTGCTATCAATTATTGAATTGAATTGAATAGTCTTTACTTTTTCTTCGGAATCAGCACAAACCCACAAACAAGAATATATCCAATAATTGCGATTATAGATGCTTCTATTCCAAACCCTGCTCCTGTAAGGAAAACATTATCTGAAGATATTATTATCGAAAAAATCGGACTTCCATAAGTTCCTTGCGCTGTCGTAATATGGAGAATATCTGTTATCATAATAAAGTTCCATGCGGCGTGTAATAAGGCACTATTACTTATGGATTTTCCTTTGTAGGAAACAAGAGAAAACATGATTCCTACTACTGTACCGCTAATGATTAAAAGCAGAACACCGCTAACAGTAAAGGTTTCCATTGAGGGAATGTGTACTAAACTGAAAAGAAACGATGGAATTAAAATTGCTATATATTTATTCCATCTGCTCTCCAATAATTTCATAATATACCCACGAAACAACATTTCCTCTGTTATTCCCGACTTTAGTGCTATAAGCATGGAAGCTATTATAATTAAACATATTTCACCCGCCGAAAAAGAGTTGACTTCAAATTTACCAATCATTGCAAAAATAGCTGTAACGAATACTGGAAGAAAAACAGATATTAGAACACCCCATTTTTTTATGTTCGGTGTAATACCAAAATCTTTCATTTTCAAGTGGAGTCCTTTTGTTGTATAAAGCCAAAAAAGGAAAGCGGTTAGTAATAAAGCCCCCAACATTCTTAGAATTACATATAGTGCATTGCTCGGAAGTTCCACAAACGAAAAAAGCAAATCAAAAGAAATACTGCTAAATAAATCTCCTGCCAAAAATAACAGAAAGTAAACAAGGATATTTACAAGTGTTTTCGATGTCGAAAAATTATATTGTGTTTGATTCAATGATGGTTCCTCCTCAAAAAAATATCTTTTTGCTGTTATATTGTATCATTTTCGACAATAAATTTCTACTAATTTTACGGAATAGCAAGTTGCTGTCTATCAATTTCTTGTGTGTTACTTTATCGCACATGAGCATTGGCACCAGGGTTGTCGTTGCCGTAACCCTCCAGCAGGTTGATGGCTCCCCAGATACCGAGACCGGCACCCAGTGCGATAACGAGAGTCTGAAGAACGGTTACTGCGCTATTGAAAAATGCCATAAATGTGTACCTCCTTGTACGATGCGCCCTTGTGGGCTGATGAATAGTGATTTTCCATCTGCATGTGCACCTGCAAATGGGCAAACATATAGCCAGGTCTCCAATCCCAATCAGAAACCTGGCTATGTAAAGAGGCGGCAACTCGCCGCCCCTTCTTATTCTGTTGCCAACAGCACACCTATGACATCTTCGTCACCGGAACAAACTTACTTGGCATGATCTGCATCAACCACTTCGTACTTATCACCTGGTTTGAGCTTCAGCCGATGGTCAAGAAATGCCTCGATGCTGAACGTGTTTTTCTTATCAGCATCGGCAGTGAGCTTGTAGTTCGGATGCTGGGTCAGATCATATTTATCTGACTTGAACGGTCTCACACCGCGCAGCTGTAAAATGCACTTTCCGCCGTCCAACACGGCCAGTTCATCCACCGAAGCCAGGTCATGCCCAACCTTCTGATAATTGGTGCCGTAGGATGGGCTGTTGCCTCTGGTATCGGAAGTGTTGTACAGATCAATCGTTTCTTTCCCCAGTGCCTGATTCAATTCTTTTAGCGTAGTCGGCTCTGAACCACCAAGAAAAATACGGGAATCCATATTGCCGATGATGGTATCGGCATTGTCCTTATAGATTGCCTTCAACTGGCTCTGTGCCTGAAGTACCAGACATGCCGAGATTTCTCTTGATCGGATGGTGGCTACCAGCTTTTCCAGATTCGGAATCTGACCAATGTTCGCACACTCATCAATCAGGCAGCGCACATGCACCGGCAATCTGCCGCCGTAAACATCATCCGCTTTCTCGCACAGCAGGTTAAACAGCTGTGTATAGATCATCGAAATCAGGAAATTAAAAGTCGGGTCTGTATCGCTCATAATGAGGAACAGAGCCGTTTTCTTGTCTCCCACCGTATCCAGCGACAGCTCATCGTACATGGTGATATCACGGACTTCCTCAATATCGAAGGGAGCAAGACGTGCGCCACAGCTTACCAGAATCGACTTTAAGGTCTTGCCCGCCGCCAGCTTGAACTTGGCATATTGGCGGACAGCAAAGTGGTTCGGTTTTTTCTTTTTCAGAGCTTCAAACATCTGATCCACTGGATTCTGAAAGGTTTCATCATCCTCGCGTACTTCCATCGCATTCAGGAATTCAATCAGCGTTGCAAAGTTCTGCTCTTCCAGCGGTGCCTCATAGTGGATATAACCAATCAAAGCACAATACAGCAAGGTCTCTGCCTTCGTCCAGAATTCGTCACCGGCCTTGCCGTCCCCTTTGGTGTTGGCAATGAGGGTTGTGGTCAGCTTCAAAATATCCTTTTCGCTGTGAATATACGCGAAGGGATTATAATGCATCGACTTTCTGAAATTGATAGTATTGAAAATCCGGATACTGTATCCGTTCTTCAAAAGGGCTTGGCCGCAGTCGATTACGATATCGCCTTTCGGGTCAGTGACCACATAGGAACTGTGGCATTGTAAAAGATTGGGTTTAAGCCAAAACCGGGTCTTGCCGCTGCCGGAGCCGCCCACCACCAGCACGTTTTTGTTTCGGGCATTTGCCGGATTCTTCGGGCGGTTGCCCATCATCAGCCGCTCCGTCCGGGTCAGAATCACATTGTTTGCAAACACTGGATCTTCAAACGGTTCGATGTCTTTCTGCGTACCCCAACGAGCAGAGCCATACTCCATGCCATGGCGATATTTCTTGGCATTTTTGCCTTTCAGGTACACAGCAAGCCGCAAACCCGCTCCGCAGCACACACCAATCAGCAAATCCATCGGATGCAGACTTGGCATCGGGTTGGAAAATGCTGCACCCAGGGCAGAAAGAAAGCCGAGGAGCTTTTCAGACATGTCTGCGCCCTCGGCAATTCTCCACGCTTCTCCCAGATTGGTACATACAAGACCGGCAATGAAGTACGGTAGGTTCAGGAGCAGCTGCTTCTTTGTCTTATTACTCATAGATCACGCTCCTGACTTTTGTGGCGAACCTTATCCGGAAGAATTGCAGCAACCAGCTCTTTGAGCTTGTTAAGCTGCTCCAGAACACTCGGTTTTTCCTTTGTTTTCAGCTTTCGGTTGGTGAATTCCTCAAAAGCGGAAGTCAGTGCATCCGCATCCTTCGCCTTAAAGAACACCGTGTACTTGGGTGGCATTACATTTTGGTCTTTCGTAATGGCATAATCCACACCATATTTCCGTGCCACCTGTTCAAAGCCTTTCAAATCCGTTTTCTCAATGGGGATACTGCTGACTCCCTGATTCTGACCGATCAGTTCTTTGATGCTCTGCTTTCCAACCGGCAGCTGCGCTGTTTTCTGAGCCACCTTTGCCTGATGGTGCCGTTTCCACGCATTATAGCCATTCACGATGGTGCGAAAGGTCAATTTCGTGGTGCTGATTGCCAGATTGACGGTACGATTTTCAACTTCTTCCTGCATGAATCTCCGCCTCCTTCCTTACAAACTGTCCCGGTCCGGTGCAGGTTTGCTCTTTTCTTGGGGCTTTGCAGCCTTTTCCTCCATCTTCTTCACCATGTCATCCGGAACCGGAATCGCCATGATGCTGCGACCCATACGAACGAACATCTGGGGCTGATGGAACTGTTCCTCAAATTTCTGCATCTGCTCCGAAGTCAGAGAACCAAAGTCATCCTCTGTCAGCCCTACCACCAGAAAATCACCGGCATAAATGTCCTGCATATCCCCGTCTTCGGTGTAAATCGCACGGTTCAGCGGTAAACCATTGATTTTACCGGATTCATTCAGAATAATGGCCACTTCATCCTCAAATGGATAGGTTACTTCAATATCGCCGCCGACCATAGCCTGCAAATCTTCCAGCTCCGTGCCAACACTGATTTTTTTCGGGTAGGCATTGGGCTGTACCAGCAGCACATTCATTGTCCTGGTCTCTGCCAGTTCATGTTCTCCCACGGTCTTGAAGTCCACACCGGTGAAATCGCCGGAATCCAGAACATAGTCCTGATTGTTCCACGCCTGCGTCACCATGCGTTCCGCATCTTCCTGTGAGGCAGCTTCCACGGAAACCTTCCTCTGGAGAGTTTCCGTAATCTCCACATCGAATTTCTTCATAGGCACCTCCTTAGATCAGGCGCAGTGCCGGAACCAACTCGCCGCCAATGGAAACCACCGTCAGGTTCTTGTTCACATAGTCGATGGTGCGTTCCAGCGTAAACAGATTGATGCTGCATTCGTTGCCGTTCTGGTCGATTTCCGAAACCTCCGCAGCTCCCAACAGATAGCGGGTTCTGTCAGTCTCGATCACATCGCTCTTATCATAATGGAGAAGCAGTTCCCCATCTGCCACCAGATCAGCCTCCATCTCATCGTAAACATCCTCAAAGATGTCTCGACTGCCATCCTCGGTCAGGAGTTCGCCGCCAGCCCCCGGCAGGATCACCATCACAATGCGCTCCTTCGGGTGATCTTCACGGATTGCCTCCAGCATCAGCCAGTTATGAAGCATCGCAATGGACTTCTCAAACATGGGATCATCCATCGGATTCGGCTGCGATGCACCATTCGGGCAGTTCTTGCAATCCATGCTGCACACTGCGTTGTTCTGATTCTTCTTAAAGTTCATCATCATAAAAATCTCCTTCTCATCGTTCCATATCTCGTTGTTTACTTCGCTGCCACTTTTCCAGCAGCCGGATAATCGTGTCCTGCATCTGCTTCGGCGTATAGGATTTCGGGAAATACTTCCGAAGAACCTCGTTTTTAATCGTCACATGGTCAAGCTCATCCTTTTTGATTTCATTCATCACTTCACACATGGCATCCAAGGTACAGCCGCCCTCCTGCGAGAGCTTTTTCAGCCGCTGTGCCTGCGACAGGGATGGAGATGCCTGTGCATAGTCCATTGCCTCCAGAAATTCTTTCTGTTCAGACGTTTTCAGATAAGAAAGCTCTGCCGCCGGATTGAAGGCGATTTTCTTCTCATCCACCATATCCAGAATTTCGGGGATTAGGTTGGTAAGGCGGATAAACCGCTGTACATTGCGAGAACTATCTCCAGCCTGCTCTGCCACAATGTCTCTTGAAACTGTTCCAACCGACTTCTGGCCAACTTGGCCAGAAGTTAAATCCCCACGTTCCCCCTGATGCTTCATCGCCTCCAGCTTCATCTTGTAGGAAAACGCTCTCTCACTGGGAAGGATATTTTCCCGCTGCAAATTGCTGTCCACCATAAAGATGATTGCCGCATCATCGTCCATTTCCTTGACGATGACCGGCACGGTCTCCAAACCTGCCAGCTGTGCCGCATGAAGCCTGCGGTGTCCCGAAAGAATTTCAAATCCGCCCTCTGGATCAGGCCGTACAATCAGCGGTGATACCACGCCGATCTGCCTGATACTCTCCACGGTCTGTTCCATCAGCTCATCGTCCAGCACCTTAAAGGGATGCCCTTCAAAGGGATGCAGGTCAGAAAGCGGCATCTCCGTCCGCTGCTCCTTAGCCGCAGCGTCGGCAGCTGAGCCACTGCGGTTTTCTGTTGTAATACTGGTTTTTGCTTTTGCCATTCAGCTTCTTAACCTCCTTCCAGCGGTGATAGATGTCATTCTTACCTGCGAAAAACGCCTTTTTTGCCTTGCACTTCATAGATCAAGTACCTCCTTAACGACCTGCTGTTTTTCTTTTCCAATGCTCTTTCTGCGGTCCTCTCCGCTGATTCGCACCGGCGTACACATTTCCAGAATCCTGCTGTAAATACGGGCGTATGCCACATCCTGCGGATTGCGGATTTCTGCAATCTTTAGATTGGTTGTGATAATGACCGGAAGCCCGGACTTGTACCGCTCATCAATAACGGCGTAGACCTGCTCCAATGCATATTCGGTGCTGCGCTCAATTCCCAGATCATCCAGAATCAACAAAGAATAGTTGGAAAACGAAGCAATATACCTGTATCGTTCTTCCGAATACATGGCTCCCATCTGGTTCAGGATTTTGGAGAAGTTCGTCATCAAAACCGGAATGCCCTGTTCCAACAGCGCATTGGCAATACATGCCGCCACAAAGGACTTTCCAGTTCCGACATCTCCCCATAACAAAAGGCCAAGGTTTTCAGCCTTGACCTTTTTCCACTGCTCCACATAGCGTTTTGCCATCTGGATATCCTTATTATCTTCTGCAACGGCAAAATTCCATTCCAGAAGATGTTTTTCCTGAATCCCCGTTGCTTTCAGCTGCCTGATTTTACGCTGCCGCTCCACCAGTTCATCCTGGCGTTTCTTTTCCGCCATCGCTTCCTGCTGGCATCTGCAAAGGCAGGGAACAATCTTGTCTCTGCCCCAGAGCTTTACCCTGCACTGCACCGGCGTGTGGCAGTTCCGGCAATACAGCAGTCCGTCCTCGCCCTGGTATTCCTGCTCTCCGGGTTCTTTCGGCGTAAAGAACGAATCCAACGCCGCATTCAAAACTTCAGGCACCATGTCGCTCATAAGCTGTCTCCTTCCTCAAATGTGTAGTCTGCCGGGTTGTACTTCGGCTTTTCTCTCTTCGCCCAGCTCCGGATTGTGGCAAGGTGATTTTTGTAGCTCCTGCCGGTGGAAGCCATATACTCAGAGAGCCGTTCCACCCGCATCTGATAATCTCCTGGGAACTCCTGCCGGAGCTTGCCGTATTCCGTGTCAGAGAGAAGGACATTTTCGTATGAGCCATACCGGTGCTGGATTTCCTTCTTCTCTCTTTTATTGATTGTTTCAGTACTTGTTCTATTAGTACTTAATTGCGCGGGATTTTCCGTAACCGGTGTGTCCGTATCCGGATTTACCGTATACGGATTTTCCGTACACGGTGATTCCGAACACGGCTTTTTCCTTGGCATCTCATAGATCACATACTCCGCTCTGCCCATCCGACCGTTACTCTCACGCTGCTGGTTCCTTTCCAGATATCCAAGACGTTCCAGTTCTTTCAGAGCTGTAAGCACCCCATCTACGCCATCCGGTGTAATCGAAGATAATCCCCGTACCGAATAGTTCCATGTGTCCGGTAAACTAAGCAGCATAGAGAGAAGTCCTTTTCCTTTCAGGCTGAGACCCTGATCCCGCAGGTGGTAATTGCACATCGTTGTGTAATTGCTGTTTTTCTCAACCCTGAATACCGGCATGGTGCTCACCATCCTTTTTCGCAGGCTCCGTTTTTTTCTTCGGACATTTGCGCGGACGATCTTCGCTGTCCTCCCGTCGATGGTATTTGCCGGTATCCTGCATCATGCGTTCAAACGCCTGAAGGCGTCCCTCTGTAAAAAGCGTCATTCGATCACACCCCATTTCTTAAACAACTTGAAGAGATGATTCTTTCCCTTGCAGGTCACTCTCGTCTGCTGCACCAGTTTTCCACTTCTGCCGTAGCAATCCCGGACAATAAAATAGCCCCTTGCAGATTTGTCTGCAAAAGGCATCAGCCAGCCGCTTGGACTGCGGTACAGATAGCGGTGATCCAGTAAGAGAGCTACTGCCGTCTTCTCTGGGATTCCGATTTCCTTACAGAAATTCCGGATGCAGGTGCAGTCCTCCGAATTCACAAAGGTATCAAAGTAGTCTGCCTTGGGCTGTGCCGCATCCAGCTGTTTGCGGATACCTTCAAGCTGCTCCCTCTCGGCTACAAGCTCCTGCGCCAGGGTGTAGATGACCTCCGGGTGCTGAATCACCTGATCCAAAATGGAATCGCTCATATACACACCATGCTTTCGGATGGACGGGAGAACTTCATCAAACACCCAATGTTCAAATCGTTCTGCCGATGGCAGCTTGCTGTGAACGATCAGCCGGTAAACATCGCCTTCTGTGATAAAGGAGATTTCAACGACCTGCTCTCCAGCATCTCCATACTGATTCACCTTCTGGACGACCCCCTCGCGTTTCGTTAGGGGGCCTCTGCAATGGCGTTTCACTGCGGCGTAGGGATTCACATACCCCAACGCTTTCGCCACATCGCTTGCACAGAAGAATGTCTTGCCCGCCTCTTGCAACACGCGGATCGAACCAAACTCCTGGTTCTCAAACACCTCCATCATCTGCCTTGACTGTCCGCCATGACTGCCCACATCGGTGTCATGGGTCTTCTGATTGAAATCCGTCATACCTGTTACCTCCTGCTCAAATTTGTCTCGCCGGATTTCGGGCGAAAAAAATAGAGCCTCGACCCATTCTCGTTTTCAAAGAATGAGCCAAGGCTCTATGTAACAGGATACCTGATATTAAATTTTTGCAGAATTCGTCAGAACTCGCCAAACGAACCTGACACTGTTTTTCATTCCGTTTCAGCCGGATTTTTGCCGAAAATCTGTCAAGGATATGGGGCTAATTTCCACTCCAAAATGGCCTTCTGTAAACCCATTTTCCCACCCATTAGGCTCAAAAATAGGCCGTAAACCCATGGTAAACCCATCAAAATGGGTTAATTTGAAGTCAAATTTCCTCAAATTTCACCATCGGAATCAGGCGATTTCAGGCATAGAAAAAGCCCGGAAAATGGCGTATTTCCGGGCTTTTTTAGCATTATTAAGCTGTAGATTATCGCTTGCTGAACTGAGGTGCGCGACGAGCGGCTTTGAGGCCGTACTCACCTGACCTTGATCCAAAAAGACCAGTATTCATGCGGTTTTTCGGGC
>OJMN01002164.1_pt1 | contig 10259 bp, 10 predicted proteins | sample 1597261 | NCBI WGS metagenome assembly OJMN01 (sample SAMEA2452130, study PRJEB22498) | human gut metagenome | biome: human feces; feature: human gut; material: feces | place: Australia | collected 2012 | reverse complement strand
GGAAGTTCCTGCCAGAGTCCTCTTATTCGTGTTTCACAAAAATCACGCCACGGACATTGGCCACACAACGGCTCTCCGTTTGGCACACAGACAATCGCTCCAAGCTCCATCAAAGCCTGATTAAAACTGCCTGCCCGGTCTGACGGAATCACTTTTAACAAAGCCTGCTCCACTTTTGTTTTCACGGATTGTTTCAGCAGCACCTTTAATATTTCTAAAACGCAGGGAACGGATGAATTTTGCTGGATCCGTTTTTGCTGGGCAGCTTTTGCTGCAAGGGGCATCATGGCAGAGAAGACATCTGGATGCTTCTTCCATGGCTGTTCTTAAATTGTAGCCCTGTTTCATTTCTTCTGCGTAAGCTTTTTTAATTACTTTACTCATCTTTATTTCACGCTCCTTTGAAAATTTGTTTCATTCTTATTTCTTAATTAATTATCTTTACCAAATTTTGCTGCCAGAAATCTTCCAGAATAATCGCAGCACACACCGAGAATATTTCCTAAGACAAGGCAGATGCAAAGCATTTTCCAATCTCCGCCACTGGCAAAAGCAGAAAAACCGCCCATGAAAGTGTTAGGAACCAAGGATAATAGATCGATTTTTGATTGATAGCAGATCAGCCAGGAGAAAGCTCCAGTTACGATCGCACCAAACAAAATGCCACTGTTGATATTTCCTGACATGATAATACACATACCCCAGAGAAGACCAACATAGTTACTGCACATGGATTTAATAAAACCGGTTTTTCCACATCCGGCTGAGAAATAAGAAGTACAGCCGACGAAGCCCATCCAGGTAGCAAGTCCAAGAACTGAACCGATACCTTGCCAGAGTCCGCAGAAAATTCCAGTGCCAAGTGCATTTGCCATAACTACACTCATATGAAACTCCTTTCTTTATTTTTCTCCACGAATGACTATGATTGTATTTTAAGGGATACATGAGATGGAATGTAAAGAGCTTATTTTCTGAAAATGAGAAAAAATATCAAGAAAAAGAAAAAAGTTTACACGTAACAGATTGTTTATAAATACAATAATTGGAAAAAGATTGACAAAAAAACGACGATATTTAGACAATATGTTTAATAACTTGCAGAAAAATTGTGCATTACTTATAAAAAATAGACAGAAACAACTCTCCAGTTAGGGGAAAGTATTTCTTGCTTCATTAGAAAAATAGCAATTAAATTTTCTGTATAATAGAAAGAAATTATAAATAACAGAAAAATTACAAAAATGTATTGACAAAAATACAATCCAATGTTACCATCACAGTACAAAGTAACATTTAGAAAATGATTCTGAATAATAGAACACAGAAAATGGAGGTAAGAGCTATGATCGGAAAGAAAGTTGTACATCACATGATGATGAGTGAGAAAGATGCTCACTATGTAGGTGGACTCGTTAATGGAGCAAGAATCGTTGTTCAGTGGGGCGATGTAGGAACAGAACTGATGGTATATGCGGACGGAGATATTAGTTTGTTCTTAGGATATGAGAAAATCGAATTTACAGCACCAGTCTACGTAGGTGACTTTATGGAATATGTAGGATGGATCGAAGAAGTAGGAAACCAGTCTTACAAATGCAAGTTTGAAGCATGGAAGGTAGCAACAATGCTTGATCGTACAGATGCGGATATGGAAGGAATCGAGCATACAGCTGCAACAGCATGTGAACCACCAATTCTTTGCGCAACAGGAACAGGAAGTTTATATATTGCGAAGAAAGACCAGAGAGGACCACAGGAAGAATCATTCAAAGATTTGAAACATCGTGCATAAGATTTTAGATCGAGAGTTATATATAGAAGAAAGAGAAAAGATCAAGAGACGGATTTAGTCAAAATACCGTCTCTTTTTTCGATTATATATGAAGTGTTTCAAAATCTAGAAAAAAGTTCGATATATAAGAAAAATATTTTGCATAGTGAAGACGGGGTTTGATATAATGATAGTGATCAAAAGAGGATATAAAAACAGATAAACGGGAGGAAAGTCATGGCACAGGAACCAAAATATCCAGTGCAGACGGTAATGAAAGCACTGGAATTGTTAAATCATCTTGCAAAGAATACAGGGAATCTTGGAGCAGGAGTCAGTGAATTAAGCGATGCACTAGGAATCGGAAAGAGTACAGTCCATCGTTTATTAGATACGCTGCAGTACTATGGTTATATTGAAAAGAGTGAAGAAACAAACAGATATCGTCTTGGCTGGGAATTATATAAAGTAGGACTGTCAGTTCCAGCACAGAACCAACTATTTAATATTGACCGCACACATTTATTGGAACTTGGAAAGAAATTAAATGAAACGATCGATTATGGAACGATCAAAGGAAAAGAAACGATCATTATTTCCAAGATGGAATATACGAGCAATGGCATGAACAACAGTGTAAGCCCAGGTGAGTATGAATCCATTCATGCAACAGCACTTGGAAAAGTGATGATCAGTGAGATGAGCGAGGAAGAGATTTATAAGTTATTCGAAGATAAAGAAGAACTTCCAGCATATACACCACATACGATCTTAACTGTCAGTGAGTTGATCCATGAGGCAGAGAAAGTGAAGAAACAGGGATATGGGGTCAATGACGAAGAATACTGGATCGGGATGTATTGTATGGCAGTGCCTGTAAGAAATTACACAGGAAAGATCGTGGCAGCAGTCAGTGCAAGTATTCCGGTATTTCGTGTGGATGATAAGAAGAAGGAATTTGTATTGGATGAACTTAATAGGACTGCTGGGCAGATATCTAAGGAGTTGGGGTATTTGGGGTAGATGTGAAATAAAAAGGTATCGAATCTAAAAAGTTTTAGATTCGGTACCTTTTTCATATATGTACGAGATTAAATTATTGATCATTTGGATGTAATACAACTTTTATTGCTTTCCCAGATTTAGTAAGGGAAATTCCTTTATTAATTTCACTAAGTGGTAAAATATGAGTGATAAATTTCTCGGATTCAAATTCGTCAGAAATTGCAAGTTCAAAAGATTTTTGTACTTGCATGCTATTAGAACCATAATGCCCATAAATCCAAAGACCATTATAATGGATATAATTAGTATCAAGTTCTGTTAAAGCTCCTTTAGCAACGCCACCGAAGAAAACAACAATACCAGTTCTTTTAGCCATAAAGATTGCCTGTGCTTGTGCTTGCGTGGATGGATTAGCGGATATGACTTTATCAGCACCTTTGCCATTAGTAAGTTTCCTTACAGCGTCAATTGGATCTTCATTTAAACTGTTGATCGTGTGATCGACACCGAATTGTTTCGCAGTTTTTAAACGGTTATCATTAATTTCAATCATAATAACTTTTTTAGCACCACGTAGTTTTGCAAGTTTTGCGTGGAAACATCCGATTGGTCCAGCACCGATGATGACGATTATGTCTCCAAATCCAACATTGATATTTTCCTGACAGGCATAGACAGATGATAAAGGTTCACCAAGAGAAGCACGGTCATAGCTGATTCCGTTAGGAATGCGGTAGATAACATCACGTGCAATCTGTCGTGGGAGAACAGTATAGTACTGCGCAAAACCACCAGGACGATCTAAATTATTTCCAAGATTTTCACACATTTCACTATGGCCAGTTCTACATGGTTCACATTGCATACAATGATCAGCAGGATAAATATACAGACGGTCACCAACTTTATATTCTGTGCAGGTACCAGTAATCTCATGACCATAAATATGAGGGTATTTACCAGATTTGGAATCAGTTGTAAGATTGCGAATATCAGATCCACACAGACCAACTGCCATGACTTTCAAAACAAATCCACCTTCAGGACATTTCGGTTTTTCAATTTCTTCAACTCTTATATCATTGGGACCATACATTAAAGCAGCTTGCATAATTTTATTCCTCCTTCTTACTTTCCATAACGGTTTCTGCGGCTTCCTGGATGATTATTATATAACTCTTCCAAATCACTATCAGAAATATTGTGAACAGGGCCAATCTCTTTTGTTAAATGATAGATTCTTAAAACTTCTTCTGCAGCTTCAATAATCTTAACAGCATCTTCTAAAGTTTTTCCAACAGCGATACAACCATGATTTCCAAGCAAGATTAAATCATGGTCTTTGATTGCATCTTCAATTCCATCTGCGATATGAATTGTCCCAGGCAATCCATAAGGAAGACATGGGATTTCTTCAAATACTAGTGAAAATGTAGTCGAACATTTTAATTTGATATCCTTTCCGCAATAAGCATAAGCGGTTAAGTAAGGTGCATGGATATGAGCAGCTGCATTACAGTCAGGGCGAGCTTTTAAGGCAGCTTCATGTAACAAGATCTCACTTGATTTTTTTACTGTTCCTTCAATTTGTTCACCATTTTCTGTATTTACAACAGCAATTTTATCTTCATTTAGGAAGCGTTTTCTTGTGCCAGATGGTGTGATATATATTTTTTCAGTTTCACGATCCAAGATGGAAAGATTGCCTTCTAGAGTATTTACCAATCCTTTTTCATCTAAAAGTTTTGCATAGTATACGATTTCTTTTTTTAATTCAGTATTTTTATCGGACATATAAGACTCCTTTTCATGTGCGGGTAAGTTATTTAGAAATCAGCTGATACTTGTATTGTACATCGAGAAAACGATAATGTACAATATGGAATATAAGAAGAAAATAAAGGTTTTACCTATGAATTGGGAGGGTATATGACATTAGCACAATTAAAATATTTCGTAAAAGTAGCACAAAATGGGCATTTAACGCAAACGGCAAAAGAACTGTTGATCGCACAGCCAAGCCTTACACAAGCAATAAAGAAACTGGAAGAAGAAATTGGATTTTCTTTGTTTGAGAAGAAAGGAAGAGTTTTATTTCTTACGAAAGAGGGGAAAGAGTTTTTGCCGTATGCAATAACAGTGGTTGAATCATTACATAAAGCAGAACAGATGCAAGATCTTATTTATAAAAGATATACAGGGAATATTAGATTTGCATATACAAGGCCAATGTCACCAAATTATATTCCAAATCTGATTCGCGGATTCTTTTTAAAAAATGAAAATAAAAAGATAAATATAGAATCTTATTCAGCAGCAACAGCAGTCATCATTAATGACTTGAAAAATGATAAAATAGATTTTGGATTTTGTTCAGATAGTGAAGTGCAAGATGATGAGATTAAGTTGATTCGGCTAATGGAGTATCCAATTAAATTAGTTGTAAATGAAAAAGATTCGTTGTGTAAAATTCAACAATTGCATGTGAAGGATTTAATGACTGCTCCTGGAATTTCATATACAGAAGGGTCGGCAATGGATCAAGAAATTCAGAAATTTTTCAAAGAACAAGAAATAACGCCAGATATTCATTACAGGACCTCATCGGAGGAAATTCAAAATTTTGTTTCTTGTGGATTAGGATGGGCATTGATCGCACAGAATGGAGTACCGATGATGGATGGGTTAAAAATTCTTGAAATGCCTGAATTAAAGCTAAAAAGAAACACATATCTTGCAATGCGAAAAGGCAGAGAATTGAGTAAAAATGCACAAAAATTTTTGGGATATGTATTAAGTTATAATGAAAAATTTATATAAATTAGACTTGAATTATCGAGAAAAGTCATATAAACTACTTATCATAAACTTTTGACATGACCGATTATGACAGGAGGCATAAAGGATGAATCAGCGTAGTACAAAGATTGTACAGTTGTTAAGTAGAGAAAAAGACGAGATTACAGTGGCAGGATTTGCAGAATATTTTGATGTATCACAAAAAACGATTCGAAATGATTTAAAAGAAATAAATCATATATTAAAGACTAATAAACGACAGTTGTTGGATATTGGTTCGGGTGGGGGGGACAATTAGCATACCTAAGGATTTCAGGGAAAGTTTGTCATTACTATTAGAAGAAAACTTTAATAATTACAGACTATCCAAAGAAGAACGGAAAAAAGTTGCAGCTGCATTGATTGTAAATTCAGCTGACTACATAACACTTGCATCCATTGCTGATCGATTACAGGTAAGTAGAGCAACTGTGATTAATGATTTAAAGGATATTAAATTGTTTATCAAAAAAAAAGGACTAACAGTTGTTTCCCATGCAAATAAAGGGTTAAGGATAGAAGGAGCAGAGAGTAAACGTAGGAAGTTCCTTTATGAATTGCTAAAGCCAACAGTTCAGGATTATGAAAATTCAAAAAATGTGGTAGCTTGGCATATTAATGTCCAAGCAGGGGATCAAAGCATCATTCAGAAAATCTTAAGCGAACAAGAATGTCGATATAAAAGAAGTCTTTCAGATAGTTCATTTCGAGAAATTGTATTATTTTTACGAATTTTAATCAATAGAAATCAAATAGGTGAATTTTTAGAAAACCAGATAGAGAAAAATAGTGATAACTATATGTTTGCGTTAGATATATTAAAGGTGATCGCACAATACTGTGATGTTACGATCACGGAAAATGATATACATTATTTTTGTGCGTTTTTGGATGAAATTCGATATGTAAATAACGAAGCATTTAATAAACATGCAATGATCATACAGATGATCACGCGCGAATATATTACCAATATCTCAAACGAACTTGGAATTAATTTAAATGAGGATTATGATTTCTTCGAGAATTTGTCAAATCACCTAGAATCTATATTTTCAGCACCGCCTATGGATTATCCAGAAGCAGATATTGTAAATGAAGTATTAGAGGATAATCAGGATGTGCTAGAAGTTGTGATCAATCAATTACCAACAATCTATAAATTTCAACATAGAAAACTTACGGACATTGAGATTAAATATATAGCAGTTCATGTATGCGCAGCAATTGAACGTAAGAAAAATAAAGAAGTTCCGTTTCGAGTGATTTTGGTTTGTCATGCAGGTATAGGAACTTCGATTTTGTTGCTTGAAAAGTTAAAGAGACATTTTAAATTTAGAGTAGTCGATGTTATTTCAGCGCATGAAGCAATGAATATTAAACAAGATTCAGCAGATTTTGTAATTTCAACAGTGCCGCTAGAAAATTGTTCTTTGGAATATGTAGTAGTATCCGTAGCGTTTAATGATACAGATTACATTCGTGTAGGAAATAGAATTGATGCGTTGAGAAATAGTAGGGCTCTTCCAGATCGATTGGATGATGATGGAATTTCAGCAAGAGGATTGATTGATAAGATAACACCAGTAATTTATGATTTGATAGAACCAAAAGAAAAGGCAAATGGAGTTATGCGGGAGTTACGAAGTGTAATTAGACATTATTTTAAACAATCGATTGAAAATGATGCAGATATTATATCACCATCGTTGCATCATTTATTGAGAACATCAGATATTGAAGTAGATGTGAAATGCACAGATTGGGAAGATGCAGTCCGTAAATCAGGGAATCCACTTGTGGAAAAAGGATATATTGAACAAAGTTATGTAGATGCAATGGTAGGTAGTATTAAGAAATATGGTCCATATATTGTACTGGCAAAGGGATTTGCTATGCCACATGCAGAAGTTGAAGAAGGAAGTATTCGTTTAGGAATGCATTTTATTCGCTTGAAAGAACCTGTCGTATTTGGAATAAAAGATGCAGATCCTATCGAATTTGTTTGTTGTTTGAGTGTGATAGATCATAAAAGTTACCTAAAAGCTTTTTTCAATTTAATAAATATGCTAAGAGATGACGAATATAGACAGCATTTGCATGAAGCAAAGGATTCTGAAGAAATTGCAAGAATCATTGAACAATATGAGTATAATATCGTATAAATAACAAAAAATAGATCAGTCGAATTTGTTTCCTTTATTGGAAATAAATTCGACTGATCTATTTTATTTCCAATAAAGGAAACAAATTCGATTGGTTTAAAAAGTTTCCAATAAACAGAAATATGTTTCACTGTTTTTTGTTAATTTTGCATGATAACATAATAGCTGTAAGGAAGAAAAAATAAAAAATATCTAATAATATCGAAAAAATAAAAGAATATTTATTAGATAACTAAGACTTTAAAAATCGTTAAGATTTTGAAGAATAAACAAAAGAAAGGAGTTTTATTATGAAAGAATATCGTGTTTTAGTAGCTTGTGGGAGCGGAATTGCAACAAGTACAGTTATTGCAACAAGAGTAAGAGAACTCTTGGAAGACAATGGATATTCCTGCAAAGTGGAACAAAGAAAGATCACAGAAGTAGAAGGACTTGCACCAGATTATGATATTATTGTATCAAGTACAAGAGTGCCAGACACAGTGAAAACACCAGCAGTATTTGCAATCAACTATTTAACTGGTATGAACAAAGAAGCGACAGATGCAGAAATTTTAAAAATTGTTAAAGAACTGGATGCACAGTAACTTTGGAGGTATGAAAAATGGAATATGTAAAGATGGCAGATGACTTAGAGTTTTCTAGAGTAGTATTAGGATTTTGGAGACTTTTAGACTGGAATTTAACTACAGATGAATTGATTAAATATTTAGAAGAATGCCTTGATATCGGAATTACAACTATGGATCATGCTGATATTTATGGAAATTATACTGTAGAAGAAAAATTTGGAGAAGCTATAAAAAAACGTCCTGATCTAAGAAATAAGATGCAGATCATTACAAAATGCGGAATTATTTATAAATCTGAAACAGCCAGAGTTAAATATTATGATTATAGCAAAGAACATATTAAGGGACAGGTTGAAAAATCGCTGAAATATATGGGTGTTGATCATATTGACACATTATTATTACATCGCCCAAGTCCATTTATGGATCCAGCAGAGATCAGTCGAGCTTTCGAAGAGTTGAAACAAGAAGGTAAAGTAAGAACTTTTGGTGTTTCCAATTTTCTTCCAGATGAATTTCGTTTGCTGAAATCTTATTTAACAGTTCCATTGATCACAAATCAGGTTGAATTGTCTCCACTACGTATGGGAAATATGGAAAATGGAGTGATCAATCAATGTATGGAAGAAAGAATTCATCCAATGTTATGGTCTCCGTTAGCAGGTGGACGTATTTTCACAGGTGAAGGTGAGGAAGAAGTACGATTACGAGAAGTTTTAGAAGTGATTCGTGAAGAAATTGGAGCGGAAGATATTGATGAAGTTGCATTTGCATGGTTATTCTCTCATCCAGCAGGATTAATTCCAATCACAGGATCAGGAGAGATTAAATTGGCAGAGCGACCAGTAAAAGCTTTAAAATATCGTCTGACGCCAGAACAATGGTTTATGGTTTGGACAGCTGTGAAGGGACATAAAGTGCCATAAAACCTCCAAGAAAGGAGAGAAAAATATGTTTATTATTAATTTTATCTTAGATTGTGGAGCATCAGTAATGTTACCGATCATTATATTTATACTTGGTATCATTATGGGTGCAGGGGTTTCCAAATCTTTTAAATCAGGTATTACGATTGGTATCGGATTTACAGGAATCAGTTTAGTAACAGGATTATTATCTGATGAGTTAGGACCGGTAGCTCAGCAAATGACAGAGCGGCTAGGATTGCATATGGATATCATTGATATTGGATGGCCAGCAATGTCTTCAATCACATGGGCGTGGTCAGCAGCAGGATTAATGATTCCTATTTGCTTAGGTGTTAATATCCTTATGCTAGCATTAAAACTTACGAAAACAATGAATGTCGATGTTTGGAATTATTGGCAGTTTGCATTTATCGGAGCAGCTGTTTCTGTAGCAACAAACAGTATTCCGATTGGTCTGGCATTTGGAGCAGTAAGTTCAGCATTAGCACTTGTTTTAGCAGATTTAACACAACCATATATTGAAAAGTATTTTAATATGCCAGGAATTTCATTTCCTCATTTAACGGCATTAGGATGCTTGCCGGTTGTATATCCATTAGTATGGATTTTAGATAGGATTCCAGGATTAAATAAAATTAATATTAATGCAGATAGTCTTAGAAAGAAATTTGGTATTTTCGGAGAACCAATGATGATGGGATTAATCATCGGTATTGTACTTGGAGCATTAGCAGGAGCGAAACCTCAGGTAATTCTTCAGACAGGTATCGGATTGGCAGCTGTTATGTATTTAATGCCAAAGATGGTAGCATGCCTTATGGAAGGGCTAATGCCAATTTCTCAGGCTGCACAGGAATTAATGAGTAAGAAATTTGCAGGACGTGAAGTATTTATTGGATTAGATGCTGCAGTATCGCTTGGAGAACCAGCTGTTATCGCAGTAGGATTGGTGCTTGTACCAATTACGATTGCATTA
>OJMN01002157.1_pt1 | contig 10312 bp, 6 predicted proteins | sample 1597261 | NCBI WGS metagenome assembly OJMN01 (sample SAMEA2452130, study PRJEB22498) | human gut metagenome | biome: human feces; feature: human gut; material: feces | place: Australia | collected 2012 | reverse complement strand
TGGATTCGGAAAGGCAGCATCAGCGATCATCGATGGTAACGTTACAACATTGATCGCAGTATTAGTTTTATGGTTTAAAGGATCAGGAACGGTCAAAGGATTTGCTCAGACACTTGGAATGAGTGTATTGATCTCTATGTTTACAGCACTTGTGATCAGCCGATTCCTTGTATATGCGGCATATCATTTTGGACTTCGCGACAAGAAATGGTATGGAAAACCAAGAACGATCAAAACAAGAGATTTTGTCCGTACAGGTAAGAAATACGTTGCAGTTGCAGGTGTGATCATTTTGATCGGACTTGCTGCACTTCCAATGAATCGAAGCAAGATTGGATCAATCTTGAATTATGATCTGGAATTCTCAGGTGGTACAGCATCTACGATCACATTCAAGGATGACCAGAAAGTCAATGATTCTCTGGAAAAACAGGTTGTGAAAGCTTACGAGAAAGTCAGCAAGTCAACCTCTGTTCAGAGTCAGAAAGTAAAAGCAAACAATCAGATGGTTGTAAAAAGTGTAGAATTGAATCTGAGCCAGAGAAAACAGATCGAAAATACATTAAAGAAAGATTATAAAGTAAAATCTGTAACAACAGAGAATATCAGTTCAACGATCAGTAATGAAATGCAAAGAGATGCATTTATTTCCGTTGTGATCTCAGCGATCTGTATGCTGATCTACATTGCGATTCGATTTAAAGACGTGAAGTTTGGATCCAGTGCGATCATCGCATTGATCAATGACGTACTGGTCGTATTTGCAGCATATTCTGTTGGAAGATTATCTGTTGGTGGAACATTTATCGCATGTATGTTAACGATCATTGGATATTCTATCAACTCAACGATTGTTATCTTTGACCGTATCCGTGAGAATCTGAAGCTTCAGACGATCCGGACAAGAGATGATATTAAAGCACTTGTAAATCAGAGTATTTCAAGTACATTGGTTCGTACGATCAATACAAGTTTGACAACATTTGTTATGGTGTTAGCGTTATTTATCTGCGGAGTATCCTCCCTAAGAGAATTTGCATTAGCATTGATGGTGGGTGTGATCGGAGGAGCATTCTCTTCTGTATTTTTAACTGGACCACTTTGGTATATGATGAAGACGCGAATTGGATCAGATGTGATCAAAGAAAATCAGGCAGCCAGTCAAGCACAGCCAGAGAAGATCACAGCAAATCCAAACCGCAAGAAAAAGAAGAAAAAGAAAAGAAAATAAAACATTCAAAAAGAGTATTCAGTAAATACTGGATGCTCTTTTTTATGAAAAATGGAGTAAGATGATGGAACAGTGGTATCTGTATAAGAAAAAGGCTGATTTTAATCAGATTGGAGAAAAATTTAACATAGATCCAGTGATCGCACGGCTGATCCGCAACAGGGATGTGGTTGGGGATGAACAAATACAGCAGTATCTGTATGGAGAACTTTCAGATATTTCAGATCCTTTTTTGATGAAAGGCGTCAAAGAAGGAGTTGAGATTTTGAAGCAAAAGGTACAAGAGGGGAAAACGATCCGTATTATTTCAGATTATGATGTAGATGGAGTTGTCTCAAATTATATTTTGTGGAAAGCGATTCATGATCTTGGTGGAAAGATTGATTTTCAGATTCCAGACCGCATGAAAGATGGCTATGGAATTAATGAAAATATCATTGAAAAAGCAGTGGAAGACCAGGTTGATACGATCCTTACCTGTGATAATGGGATTGCAGCAGCAGATGCAGTTGCATACGGCAAAGAACATGGACTGACAATGATCATTACGGATCATCATGATGTGCCATTTGATACCGATGAAGCAGGAATGAGAAAAGAGGTTCTTCCACCAGCAGATGTAGTGATCAATCCAAAGCAAGAAGCATGCAATTATCCGTATCCGTTACTTTGTGGAGCAGGAGTGGCTTTTCAGTTTATGAGGGCATTTTATCAGGCAATGGAAGAAGATGAAAGCCAATTGGAAGAGTTGTTATCCATGCTTGCGATCGCGACTGTTTGTGATGTGGTAGATCTGACAGGAGAAAACAGAATCTTTGTCAAAGAAGGATTACGCCGAATCAAAGATACACAAAATATCGGGTTGAAAGCATTGCTGAATGTGCATGATCTGATGGATAAACAGATACAGTCTTATGCACTAGGATTTATTGTTGGACCATGTATCAATGCGAGTGGACGTTTGGAATCTGCCGAAAAAGCATTGAATCTATTTCTGGAAGAAGATGAAGAGAAGGCAAAACAGACAGCAGAAGAATTAAAAGAACTGAATGATCTTCGGAAAACCATGACAGAAAATGGTGTAAAAGAGGCACTGGGACAGGCGTTTGAATATGAAGCAAAAGGAGATAAAGTGCTTGTATTATATCTTCCAGAATGTCATGAAAGTATTGCAGGTATCATAGCAGGAAGGATCAAGGACCGCTTAAATCATCCAGCATTTGTCTTAACAGATGCAAAAGAAGGAATCAAAGGTTCTGGACGTTCCATCGAAGGATATTCCATGTTTGAAGAGATGATGAAAGTAAAAGAGGTGTTCACAAAGTTTGGGGGACATCCAATGGCAGCAGGATGCTCTTTGAAAAAAGAAAAATTACAGGAATTCCGCAAAAAGATCAATGAGAACTGTGCCCTTGAGAAAAAAGATTTTGCAAAGAAAGTACAGATTGATATTGATATGCCAGTTGATTATATTACCATGGATCTGATCCATCAGTTATCTGTTTTAGAGCCATTTGGAAAAGAAAATAAAAAACCATTATTTGCACACAGAAAGTTAAAAGTGGAACGTGTGAATGTTTTTGGAAAAAATAGAAATGTGATAAAATTAGCATTAAAGAGTAGTCAGGGAACTAGGATTGATGGTATGATTTTTGAGGATGAAGATGAATTTCGAGAGAAAATGGGAACATCAAAGTATATCACATGTACATATTATCCAGTGATCAATGAGTATCAGGGATATAAAAGTCTTCAGATCAACATTCAAAATTATTTTTTTGTGGAGGGATAGCATGAGTAAGATAAAATTAGTAGCGATGGATTTAGATAATACACTCTTAGACAGCGAGAAACAGATTTCAAAACACACAGAAGAAGTTCTAAAAGAAGCGATCAGAAGGGGTGTTTATATAGTTCCAGCAACAGGACGTATTTTTAAAGCAATTCCAGAATTTTTAAGAGATATTCCAGGCGTTCGATATGCTGTTTGCTGTAATGGGGCAACTGTTTATGATCAGAAAGAAGATAAGATCATATATACAAATCATCTACCAAAAGAAACGGTATTTTCGTTGTTTGATATTTTGGAAAAATATCATTGTACACGTGATATTTATCAGAATGGGCAAGGGTATATGGAACGATGCTATTTTGACCATCTTGCAGAGTATGGTGTATCAGATCATGTATTAAAACTTGTGAGAGATACAAGACTGCCGCTGGATGATCTGCGAAAGTACATTGAAGAGCATCCGCTGGGAATTGAGAAGATCAATGTATTTTTTGATGATATGGAAGAGCGGGAAACTGCAAGACAAGAATTAATCGAGAAAAATATTGCGAGTGTATCAAGTTCTCTGGAAAATAACATTGAAATAAATCAGATTGGATGTGATAAAGGAGATGGACTTTTACATCTGGCAGAGCAAATTGGATTATCTATGGATGAAGTGATGGCATGTGGAGATGCAGGAAATGATACGATGATGATCAAAGCTGTAGGAACCGGTGTTGTTATGGAAAATGGACAACCTGATCTGAAAGAGATCGCAGACTTTGTGACAAAGACAAATAATGAAGATGGTGTTGCATATGCAATTGAAAAATTAGTCTTTGAAGCATAAGATATGAAAAAAATGTGAACATGGATCATGACCATTCATTTTTATTGACGAGGGTATCCAAAGTGGTATAATAAATATGTTTAAATAGTTAGGGGGAACAATGAAAGATGAGAAAAACACGTAAAACAGCAGCTGTAGTAGCTCTGTATACGTTTTTGATGCTTGGATCAGTGTCTGTGGTCAGAGCAGATCAGCCAGTCACAAGAGAGCAAATAAGCAGTGAACAGACTGAGACCAAGACAGATTCTTCTGCCCAGACGACAGAAAGTGAAGCAACGACAGAGACAACAACACAGACGACTCAGGCAAAGCCGACAACGGAAGCAACAACGCATACGCATACAACGGCTGCAGCAACACATACAAAGAAACATACAGCAATAACACATACAAAGAAACATACAGCGGTAACGCATACAAAGAAGCAAAAGACAAAGTCTGATCAAGATAAGAAGAAAGATAAAAAAGATAAGAAAAAAGACAAGAAAGATAAAAAATCTATCATTCCAAAAGTATATAATGATCATAGTCTTGAGATGAAAGATAAGAAAGAGACGATACAGGGATTTATTTACTTTAATCAGGCAGATGCAGCATGGAATGACAATGGATATCAGATCAAAAGCAGTGGATGCGGACCAAGCGCTATGGCAGTTTGTATCAGTTCGCTGACGAATAAATGGGTAACTCCAGTTGATACAACAGTATGGGCATATAAGAATGGCTATTACAGTAGTGCTGGAGCAAGTCATGAGATGGTCCCAGCACTGGCACAAAAGTATAAACTGGAATGTCATGGACTTGGAAGTGATGTCAGCAAGGTTAGAGATGCATTGAAGAAGAAGCATCCAGTAGTAGCACTGATGGGGCCAGGATATTTTACGAAGAAAGGTCATTTTATCGTATTGGTTGCGATCGATGATAATGATCAGGTAACGGTTGCAGATGTTGGAAGCAGACAGCGTACACAGTACAAATATCCACTAAAAGAAGTGATCGCACAGACGAAGTCAGCATCAGCAGGAGGTCCATGCTGGGAGATTTATTCTGATCAAAAGATATCTGCGAAGGCTGATAAGAAGGCAAAGCAGCTGAAAGCTGAGAAGAAATACAGAAGCAAAGAATTTAAAGCAATGTATAATGAGATCAAGTCAGTATTGCAGAAGAATTATCAGTTAGCGGTTCCACTAAAGAAAGGAACACTAGTTAGTGAAGAACAGTTTGTTACGATCACATCCTTAGGAATCAACGATAAAGTTTCCGTAATGGATGCGAGCAAGAAGTTAACAAGTGATGTCAATCTTGATACAGTAGTAGATGAGATCCAGACAGAGGCAGTCAAGGATTCTTTTTGGAATACGATCATGATCGCACCTGACAAAACTAATTTAACAGATAAATAAAATAGTATATATTACCTAAAGAAAAGCACAGAATCATTGAGTATGATCAATGATTTCTGTGCTTTTTCTATTCTAAAAAATAGGAGGAAAGAAAAATGAAGATTCAAAATATGATCAAAAAAATAACGATTGCTGTATTATCTGCAGCAATGATGCTTGCACCTATCGTTAATATCAAAGCGGCATCAACAGATGTGGTCGATACAAGCAAAACTGGATCCATAACGATCCACAAATATGACATGACAGCAGCAAAACAGGCCGGTGTTAACACCAGTCAGTTTACACCAACAGGAAAACAGGAGGCTGCTGCGGAAGCAGCCTTGGAAAAATATGCGATCAAAGGTGTGGAATTTAGTTACCTGCGAGTTGGAGATGTTGAACAGCAGAGTGAGAATGGAAAGATTCAGATGATCTATGAACTTCCAACCACAATACAGCAGATTTTGGATTTGACATCTTCTGATGCAGCTAAAACAGAAGGAAGCAAGACATATTTCACAAGCCAGCAGATCAATGAGAAACTTGCCAAGGCATTAGAAGATAATACGGTAACGAAAGATAAATTAGAAGATTACATGGGAAAGAATGGGACAGCCATGGATGAGACTAATGCTAATGGTGTGACAAGTAAAGACAAATTGCCACTGGGTCTTTACCTGATCGTTGAGACAAAGGCACCAGAAAATGTAACTTACACAACAAATCCATGGTTTGTACAGTTGCCATCCACGGATTCTAAGGGAGATGACTGGTTCTATGATGTGATCTGTTATCCAAAGAATGAAACTGGAAATCCAACACTTGACAAAAGAGTACGCAATAATCCAGATCAGGACAATGTAACAACTGCCAATACAGACAGACTGGCAGATTTTACTTCTGCAAGAAATGAATATAAATATCAGAGTACCGTGACAGCATCTAAAGCAGAAAGACTGGATTATCAGTTCATTTCAAAATTGCCACATATCACATCATCAACAACCTACCTGTCAACTTATACATTTAACGATACAATGGCAAAAGGAATGACATATGGGAAAGATGCCGTGATTGCAATCTATGAAACTAAGGATGCAGCGGACAGAACAAATGTGAACAATGTTGAGAAGAGTGGTGCATTGGCTGTATGGAAGAGTTCCGACACGGATCCAAAGTTTGCAGCAACATACGGAAAATCTGGAGACGATCCTGCAATGAAGATCGAGATGACAAAAGCAGGACTTAATGAGTTGAATAAGAAATATTCTGATAAATATATTGTTGTATACTATACAGCTAAGGTGAATACAGATGACAGCGTTATTCTTGGTGATAAAGGAAATTCAAACGATGTATCCCTTACGTGGAAGAGAACAAATACGAATTATTATGATATTTTAAAAGACAAATGTATCGTATACTCTTACGGATATGATCTGACAAAGAAATTTTCTGACAGCAAGGGAGATGCAACAAAGGTTAAATTCGTTGTAAAAAATAAGACAGATAATTACTATCTGGTAGCAAGAGCAGATAGAGCAGGTGTTTATCAGGTAACAGGAAAGTCTGCAAAAGAAGCTGATGCGACTCAGTTTAGTCCGTCTTCTGATGGAAAACTTGTGATCAATGGGATCGAAGGAGATGAATATGGATTTACAGAAACACACTCTGATGCAGGATACTCCCTGTTAAAGAAAGAAGTGATCGTTAAGGTCAAAGAGACAAAAGCAGATATCACACCAACCGAAGCAAATATCACAGGGATCCAGAGTAAGTCTGATGCAGATTCCACAGCAAATGATGGAGTTCCTAATGGTGCGGTATTAAAGAATGATGTGACGGTTCAGACTACAGCAGCGAGTGCGACTGTGGATGAGACAAAGGCAACGATGACAAAACACGATGATTCTGGAAATGCATATATCAATATGCAGATCACAAATCAGAAGCAGTTCATGCTGCCAATGACAGGTGGGGCAGGAAACTATCTTCTGATCATTGCAGGGGTTGTTGTTGCTGGATGTGGGATCTTGATCTTGAACAAAAACAGAAGACGATCACAAAGATAAAATGAAACAAAAGATCATACCGATTCTGGTTATTCTGGCCGGCTTTTTTCTGCTGTCTTATCCATTTGTAAGCAACTATCTGTTTGAAAAGAGTGTAGGTTCGACAGTGGAAAGTTATCAGGAAAAGGCAGCCGGAATGGATCAGGCGATCATAAAAAAAGTAATGGATGAAGCAAAACAGTATAATGGGGAATTGATGCGATCTTCAGTACAGTTGACTGATCCGTTTAAGGTAAAACGTTTGGATGGAGAGATGGTTCATTATAATAGAATATTAAATATTGATGGATCATCGATCATGGGATATTTAAAGATTCCTTGCATTTCAATTAATCTGCCGATCTATCATGGGACAAGTGGGACAGTTTTGGAACATGGGATCGGACATCTGGCTGCATCTTCCTTTCCGATTGGAGGAAAAGATACCCATGCGGTGCTGACTGGACATACTGGGCTTAGTTCTGCAAAAATCTTTACAGATCTGACAGAGATGAAAAAGGGAGATTTCTTTTTTATACATGTATTGGATAAAAAGCTTGCTTACCGTGTGGATCAGATCACAGTCGTGGAACCACAAGATACAAAAGAACTTCAGATCATGGAAGGAAAAGATCATGTAACATTGGTTACTTGCACACCCTATGGAGTTAATGACAAGCGTTTATTAGTCCGAGGAGTTCGCACAGCTTATCATGCAAAAGAGGAAGAGATAAGAGCAAGAAATCATCATTCGCAATGGATGGAAGTTTACAAACGGGCCATCTTTGCAGGACTATTGATCATTTGTGTATTGATCGCAGCCAGAAAAGTATATGAAAAGATGAAAAGAAAAAGCGGAGAAAGGAGATATGGGTGAAACAAAAGATCATAAATATTGTTGGAATCTTTTTTCTGGTGATAGGGATCACGTTACTGCTTTATCCGGAGATCATATCATATCTGAAACAAAAACAGTCCGATCAGACAGTGAAAGAACTGACGCAGAGGAGAAGCAAAAGAAAACAGGATGATCTTCTGTATCAAAAAGCAGTCTGCTATAACAGGAAGATATTCAAAGAAAAACAAGCAGGACTAAAGGATGTATTCAGTTACCGCAGTGCACCGATCGTCTTAAGAAACGAAAAGAATACCTTCGGTTACATTAAGATACCGAAGATGAAACAGAAACTTCCATTATATCTGGGAGCGACGATGGAAAATATGAAAAAAGGAGCAGCGATCATGGGACAGACATCCCTGCCAGTAGGACAAAAAGACAGCAACTGCGCGATCGCTGCACATCGGGGATATCGGGGAATTCCGTATTTTCGGGACATCGAACAGTTAAAAACAGGCGATCAGGTGATCATTAGAAATCCATGGGAAAGACTGGATTACCGGGTTACAAAGATTGAAGTGATCGATCCATATGATATGGACAAGATTCTGATTCAAAAAGAGAAAGATATGGTCACACTTTTAACCTGTCATCCGTACCGAGGACATGGAAGATACCGGTATGTGGTGTACTGTATGAGGAATCATGGACAGAAGATCAGGAAACAAAAGGAAGATAGATAAAAATAGATGGAGAGGAGGATGTGATGAAGAATGCAAAAAAGATCCTGGAAAGAAAACGAAAGATCATAGTGGTATTAGTGGTCATGGTTTCATTTGTTTCCGTTCTGGCATGGTATCAGATGAAGAAGGCACATGCTTATCAATCATATAATACAGGAGGAAACAAACATTTTAAAGATGGACATTTAACAGTGAACATCAATGGACCAAATGGGAAAAGCGATAGTCTGACAATGTATATTCATAGTGATGAATATGAAAAAAATAAAAATGTCAGCGGTGGGACATTTAATAATTCCAGACATCCATATACGGTAACGACGTATTCCGGTGGAGGCGGAGATTATAAGCTTACAGTGAATAAACAGACGATATATTCAGAGAAGAACAGTAACAACAACTATACACTTTTAACGATCAAAGTCTGGTATCTGTTACCGGCCCATGAACAGCATCGATCCTGGGAATGGGTAACGGTGGATAAACCAGTATTTTCAGATCCGAGCAAGGATATAACGCTTTATTGTGGAGGAAATGATGGATTTTGGGAAAATTCCTATCATGATACTCAAGAACATTGGAAATCAGTAAATATCCATGTCAGTACTGGATTGGTCGGAGTGGCCTCTGCTGACAGAGATGGATGGAAAACTTATGACTGGTGTTCTATAAATCTGAATCTGGAAAAGCCAAGCCGCAGCATTTATTACAACGGAAATGGTGGAGATGGTGCAGATGTAACATGGAATTTTACGGATGGAGATTATTTTTCGTTTCCAACGGTATCAAGAAGAGGTTATACCTTGGAAGGATGGCTGGATGAAGGAACAAAATGGATGTCCAATACAGGCTGGCTGGTATGTGGTAATTATACAGAGACAGCCCAGTGGACAGCGAATACATACACTGTAAACTATGATGGAAATGGAGAAGATTCTGGACATGTGAATGATGGGACAGCCACGTACGATCAAAATTACAGCTTTGCTGAGAATGGATACACGAAAAAAGGCTATGCCTTTGTTGGATGGAATACAGATAAACATGCGGTGAGAGCACGGTATTCTCCAGGAGAGACGATCACATGGAGTAACACGGAGGGTATGACACTTTATGCTGTCTGGTCCAAGAACTCTTATGAAGTAACATTTGATGGAAATGGTGCATCAGGCAGCAAAAAGACTGTGGAATTAAAATATGGACAGGATGATATCCTGCCAGCAAATACATTTGAACGGCCGGGATATACCTTCCTTGGATGGAGTGAAGATCCGAATGCAATCAAAGCAAAATATACCGACAGACAGGCAGTCAATACTCTCTGCGATGCTGGACAGACTTGTGAATTGTATGCTGTCTGGAAGAAAACAGATGGATCATTCGACACACACAACATTATTCATGATGACGGCATGTTTAATGGCTCGATCGAACTGGAAG
>OJMN01002154.1_pt1 | contig 10326 bp, 8 predicted proteins | sample 1597261 | NCBI WGS metagenome assembly OJMN01 (sample SAMEA2452130, study PRJEB22498) | human gut metagenome | biome: human feces; feature: human gut; material: feces | place: Australia | collected 2012 | reverse complement strand
AAAGTAGCGAAAGCATATGAGACGATTGCAAAGGAGGTACTGGGAAATGAAGAGTAAGAGTGCAGACAAAATAAAGATGCCTAGTATAGATGAACTGCTGGGAGTATCCGGTGAGGAAAGTGCACGGCAATTAAAATTACGTGCCGACCGTCTTTCTGAGGTTTCCAGCGACTGCTTCATCGTTTGTGAGACTTCCCTTGAACAGATTTATGTCCATATCAAAAATACGAATCCGGATTTGGTTATTATCGACTCCATACAGACTATCTCTACGGAAACCATCGAATCGTCTCCCGGAAGTATCGCACAGGTCAGAGAGTGTTCGGCATCTATCCTACGTTTCGCAAAGGAGACTCATACGCCGATCTTGCTTATCGGACATATAAATAAAGAAGGGAGCATTGCAGGCCCCAAGGTGTTGGAACATATCGTTGATACAGTTCTCCAATTTGAAGGTGACCAACATTATATGTACCGTATTTTACGCAGTATCAAGAATCGCTTCGGTAGTACGGCCGAACTGGGTATTTATGAGATGCGGCAGGACGGGCTACGCCAGGTGAGCAATCCTTCGGAACTACTGCTTAGCCAAGACCATGAAGGAATGAGCGGAGTAGCAATCGCTTCTGCTATCGAAGGAGTACGTCCCTTCCTGATTGAGACTCAGGCTCTGGTAAGCTCCGCTGTTTATGGTAATCCCCAACGTTCGGCAACCGGATTTGATATACGAAGAATGAATATGCTTCTGGCCGTCCTCGAAAAACGTGTCGGGTTCAAGCTTGCACAGAAAGATGTATTTCTGAATATCGCCGGAGGACTGAAAGTGAATGACCCGGCCATCGACCTCGCAGTGATCAGTGCTATTCTTTCTTCAAATATGGATGCAGCTATCGAACCGGAAGTCTGTATGGCAGGAGAAATCGGTTTGTCGGGAGAGATACGTCCGGTGAACCGGATTGAACAACGTATCGGAGAGGCCGAGAAGCTTGGCTTCAAGCGTTTCCTGTTGCCCAAATATAATTTGCAAGGCATTGATACGAAGAAGCTAAAGATAGAGTTAGTGCCCGTAAGAAAGGTAGAAGAGGCGTTCAGGGCGTTATTCGGATAAGACACTGATTTATGTTATCTGCCTTATCTTTTTATAATCTAAAGTAACAACAACCAAATGATACAAGAATACCAACTCCGCGTACTTCCCGAAATCGCAGCGAACGAACAACGGCTGAAAGAATATCTCTCTGAAGAGAAAGGACTAAATTTACGCAATATCAATGCTACCCGCATCTTAAAGCGAAGCATTGACGCTCGTCAGCGAACGATTTTCGTCAATCTGAAAATACGGGCCTACATCAACGAAATGCCTGAAGAAGATGAATACGAGCATACGGTATATAATAGTGTGGAAGGAAAACCACAAGTAATTGTGGTTGGTGCAGGTCCCGGCGGATTGTTCGCCGCTCTGCGCCTTATCGAACTCGGATTACGCCCGGTGATTGTAGAACGCGGAAAAGATGTGCGTGAACGGAAAAAGGACCTGGCGCAAATCAGTAGGGAACATACGGTAAATCCGGAATCCAATTATAGTTTCGGTGAAGGAGGTGCAGGCGCTTATTCGGATGGAAAGCTTTATACCCGTAGCAAAAAACGCGGGAATGTAGACAAGATACTGAATGTATTCTGCCAGCATGGTGCATCTACTGCTATATTAGTGGATGCACATCCGCATATCGGAACGGATAAACTGCCACGTGTGATAGAGAATATGCGGAATACCATTCTCGAATGTGGCGGAGAAGTGCACTTTGAGACACGTATGGAGGCGTTGATTATCGAAAACGATGAGATAAAAGGTATCGAAACCCATACAGGACAAACAATTCTGGGTCCGGTGATTCTGGCAACAGGACATTCGGCACGGGATGTGTACCGTTGGTTGGCTGCCAATCAAGTGGAGGTTGAAGCTAAAGGGATTGCAGTCGGTGTACGTTTGGAACATCCTTCGGAATTAATCGATCAGATACAATATCATAGCAAGGACGGACGGGGAAAATATCTGCCTGCCGCCGAATATAGTTTTGTGAATCAGGTGGACGGACGAGGGGTATACAGTTTCTGCATGTGCCCGGGTGGTTTCGTGGTACCTGCTGCCAGTGGCCCACAACAGATTGTAGTAAACGGAATGAGTCCCAGTAACCGTGGCTCGCGTTGGAGCAATTCGGGAATGGTCGTAGAGTTAAGGCCGGAAGATCTGGAAGACGAAGGATTGAAGATAGAAAATAGAGGAACAGCTATGCAAGATGATAGTATTACCTATCCCCAACTCAGCATGATGTACTTTCAGGAGGCATTGGAATATAATTGCTGGCAACAAGGCAATATGCGACAAACAGCACCTGCACAACGGATGCAGGACTTTACACGCAAGAAGCTGAGTTATGATCTACCGGAAAGCTCGTATGCTCCAGGATTAATCTCTTCTCCCCTACACTTCTGGATGCCACCGTTCATTACTGAACGACTCAGCAAAGGATTCCAGCAATTCGGACGATACAGTCACGGTTTCCTGACCAATGAAGCAGTAATGATTGGCGTAGAGACACGCACCTCTGCCCCCGTACGAATCATAAGAGATAGGGAAACTTTGCAGCATGTAAGAATTAGAGGATTGTTTCCATGCGGAGAAGGAGCAGGATATGCAGGTGGTATTGTTTCTGCCGGTATTGACGGGGAACGATGCGCGGAAGCGGTAGCCGGTTATTTCAATCTATAAAATTCAAGGAGGGTATATTAACTCATTCAAATATACCCTCCTTGATAATTTATCAGAATTCCTTCTTCAACTGTTCACACCAGTCCGCTATACGTTTATCCGTCAGCTTCGACTGGTTCTCTATATCAATCACCAGTCCACACCATTTACCATCCCTCAAGGCTCTTGACCGGTTAAATGAATAACCCTCGGCAGACGTAAATCCGACAAGGATAGCCCCTGCCTTTTCAAAGGCATCAGCCAGTATTCCCAGGCCGTCAACAAAATTATCGGGATAACCGATTTGGTCACCAAGTCCGAAGAGAGCAACTTTCTTGTCTTTCAGATCGAGGCTTTCTATCTCCGGTATCATTTCATCCCAATAGGTAGGCAATTCACCGTCGAACCAGGTGGAAGCACCTACTATCAGATTATCATAAGCCTGGAAATCATTCTGCCAGGCTTTTTCTATCATAATCATTTCTACTTCTTTATGCCCAAGCTTCTCGCGTATCTTCTCTGCGATATGAGAAGTCTTGGCAGCATTCATTGCATAAAACAATCCTATCTCTTTCATAATAACTTATTATTAAATTAATATTCCAACAGCTTCTTGGCTGCTTCAAAAATTCTATCTGCACCCGGCAGAATGGCACGTTCCAGTATCGGATTAAAACCTACAGGAGTAAAGGTAGAGCCTACACGCTGTACCGGTGCATCCAGGTAACGGAACAAGTCTGTACCAATACTGGCTGCTATCTCACCACCGAAGCCACCAAAAACTTTATCTTCATGAACAATCAGGGCTTTATTGGTCTTCTTCACAGACTCATAAATGGTTTCTTTATCCAACGGTATCAAAGAACGGATATCAATCACTTCCACACTCCAGCCACCTTCTTTTTCCAAACGTTCGGCAACATTCAAGCAGAAATGCGTTGTATTACCATAGGTGATAATACTCAGATCACTGCCCTCACGACGAATGCGCGCTTTCCCAAAAGGAACTTCAAAATCATCAGGGACGATGGCGGCTGCTTCTACGGAATTATACAATGCTTTCGGTTCAATAAACAGCGTAAACCCACGGGAACGTATACTTGTACGGAGCAGTCCGGCAGCATCATCAGCAAAGGATGGACAAACAATCCGTGCTCCGGGCAAAGTAGCCAAAGCGCCCTCCAGATTTTGCGAGTGATAGAGTCCACCACCGATATAACCACCGGAAGCCAGACGCAAAGTTACATTAGGAACGAACTGTCCGTTGCTACGCCAATATTCATGAGTACATTCCACATATTGTTCTACGGCAGGCCAGAAATAGTCGGCAAACTCCGCACCTTCTATCACTACCCGGATTTTAGGATCAAAACGGCTCATACCATTTGCTGTGCCGACAATATAATCTTCGGCAATAGGTGCACTGAATACACGGGCTTCACCGAATTCCTGTTGCATTCCTTTGGTTACATTGAACACGCCCCCTTTATCCCGATTGGCAACATCCTGCCCCCAGATGAAGGTATTAGGATTATGGCGAAACTCTGCTTTCAGCGTTTCATTGATAGCAGTTACAAAGAATTTCTTCTCTCCTTCTGTCTCACGATGTGTTCCATCTTTATATTTTTCCGGTTCGTAAGGTTCCGGCAATACATAGTTGAAAATGGTTTTAGGATCGGGATCGGGAGCTGTCAGCGCCTTACGATTGGCAGCAGCCAGGTCTTTCTTTGCTTTCTCCTCTATTTCTTTCAGCTCTTCTTCGGTGAGACGCTTGTAACGCAACAGCATCCGGCGGAACTTCAGCAACGGATCAGCTTCTTTCACATAAGCCAGTTCATTTTCATCCCTGTACAAAGTATCTTTGTCAGAGTTGGAATGGGAACCGATACGGACACAATTGGCATGTACGATTACCGGATTCCGGTTCAACAATGCATACTCACGAGCCTCAGTCATGGCATTCATGGAGTCGAACACATCTTTTCCATTACAATAGATAATTTTCAGGTTCTTGAAACCTGAGAAGTTCTCTGCCACTTTCCGATTGGCCGTCTGTTCGGATTTCGGGACGGAGATACCGTAACCATTATCCTGTATTACGAAAATCACAGGAAGACGCTCGAGACTAGCGCCATTGATGGCTTCATACACAAAGCCTTCGGAAGTAGCCGATTCTCCATGAGAAGTTATGGCAACTCCTTTATGACCATAATACACCATAGCTCTGGCTACACCTGCCGCATGGAGGTCATGTGTCCCCGTAGCAGACGAGATATTTTCGATGTGCCATTCCGGTTTTGCGAAGTGATTAGACATGTGCCGCCCGCCACTACCGGGATCAGTCGCTTTCGATATACCATTCAGGATAATTTCTTCTGCAGTCATTCCGGCAGAAAGCACAGTCAGCATATCCCGGTAATAAGGGAACAGAAAGTCTTCGCCGAGAGTAAAAATCTGCCCAATAGCCAGTTGGATTCCGTCATGTCCTGCATAAGGAGCATGGTAAGACCAACCTAACGATTGCAGCAAATAGGAAGGGGCTTTCTCATCCAGAGCACGTCCCAATGTCATCAGATGATACCACTTCTTCAAGGTTTCAATATCTGTATTTTTTATATCATACTTTTTCATAGTTAATGAACTCTTTATTAATGAAACAATCAGTTGAATCAACCTTTCCAGTTCTCCAGATAATCGGCTATGAAATGCAGGAAGTTACCACCCAGCATACCGTCTACCACCCGATGATCGTAAGACAAGGAAAGATACATTTTATGACGAATAGCAATCGTATCACCTTCCGGTGTCTCCACAACAGCAGGTTTCTTTTCAATGTATCCCACTCCCAGAATAGCTACTTGAGGCTGATTTATAATCGGCGTACCGAATAAGCTCTTGAATGTACCGAAATTAGTAATAGTAAATGTTCCGCCATCAATGTCTTCCGGCATCAATTTGTTATCTCTTGCTTTTAATGCCAATGAATCAATGGCGACTGCCAATCCGTTTAGATTCAAATGGTCGGCATCATGCACCACCGGAACAATCAGATTTCCGTCATTCAAGGAAACAGCGATACCGACATTGATGTGTTTCTTGAAAAGAATATTATATCCGTCTACCGATACATTCAGCTGCGGATAAGTTACCAGCGCTTTCGCTACCGCTTCCGTAATCATAGGCATATAGGTCAGCTTCACTCCTTCGTGACGGAAGAAGACATCCTTATTCTTTTCACGCCAACGGACTAGCTTGGTTACATCCACTTCCAGCACATTCGTAACATGTGGAGATACTTTCTTTGACATAACCATGTGGTCGGCAATAATCCGACGGACACGGTCCATTTCTTTCATCTCTACTCCGGACGTATTGATAGGGGCAGATGATTGGGGTGTAGCAGTGGAAGCCACAGATTGTACAGCAGGTACCGGAGATGACTTTGGACTCGCTGAAGCAGCAGGCATAATAGCCGACGGTGCATTTGCAGTCGAAGTTATTCCTATTGTTGCCGGTTTCGGCTCGCTAACAAGTCCTCTCTTTTTCCTGTCAATATAATCTTTTATATCTTTCTTACTCAACCGCCCTTCATAACCCGTACCTTGTATAGCATCCAACTCTTCTTTCGGAATCTTAGCCTCCCGCGCCAACTGAATCACAACAGGAGAATACCAACGTTCTTCCTCAACAGCAACGGGTTTGGATGTATCAACGGGGGGTGATGCAGTATTCACTGATTGACTCTTAGCAATGTCTGCTGCTGATTGTGATGTTCCGGAAACATCAGCGGCAACCTGACTGGCATCAGCTCCTTCGTTTGTGGCACCTTCGCTTGCCGGCTCCGTACCGGATGATTCTTCGCCATCCAAATCAATAATGGCAACTACTATTCCTACAGCTACCGTGTCACCTTCCTTATATAAAATCTCCTCCACTTTTCCCGCTACGGGAGAAGGGATTTCTGCACTTACTTTAGCAGTATTCACTTCAAAAAGCACATCGTCTTCCTGAATCATGTCACCCACCTTTACAGACCAAGAGACAATCGTCCCTTCGGTTATACTCTCGCCCAACTTAGGCATTTTTATTTCGAATCTTGACATAGACAGTAAATTTATTATTCAACCTTAGATATATTACAACAATGGGCTGAAATAGAAAGTTTTAAGTTAAGTAAAATTTAACCGGAGTCCAATCGGCACAACCAAGCATCAACGGCTATATATCCACTCTTTCTGAATATATTTCTCTTCCCGGAGCTGATTGACAGCTTCTATCTCCTCCTTAGTGAAAGCACTGACAGATTGCGACTTACTGAAATACTGAAAAGCCTTTTCTTTGAAATCAGTGACAGTCCCCGCCGGCAAATGCCTGCGAATATTAGTTACCTCACTCCGAACGGAAGGAACAGCATATACAGACGACAACGTTTCATCATCGACCATCGGTTCCGGATTCAATGCCTGATGCAACGCTGTAAGGTCTGTATCATACAATAGCGTGCAATGATACAATACCCGATCCTTGTACAGGCATTGCGCACTTCCTGATATTTTCAATCCATTCAGATAAATCCCCAATCGTTCGCCTCCTGTTGCCATCAGTCCCATAGAGTTCAGGAAATCCAACGTCCTCTGCAAATACGTGACAAACTCCGGCAAGCGGGGAGTCGTTTCTATAAAAGTCAGATTGACATTGCCCAAATCATGGTACACTGCTCCCCCACCGGAAAAACGACGGGCAATATGTACCTGCTCCCGTTCCGCCCATTCCTGATCGACTTCCGACCGTAACCGTTGATGTTTCCCTATTACCACAGAAGGAGTGTCCTGCCAAAGCATGAAAACAGAATCTGTTTCCTGCTTCAGCAAATACTCTTCTGCCGCTAAATGGAAATAAATATCAGTATAAGGACTGTATATACATCGAATCATAGGTCTCGAAGATAAGGGATTAAAACATTACTTCGTGATAAATCTCTCCAACCGTCGGATGCGGAAATACGGTCTTCTGAAATTCTTCCAGCGTATATCCTCTCTGAATAGCAATGCCTGCTATGACAATCAACTCCGACGCCGGATTTCCCAGCATGTGGCAGCCGATGATTTTGCCCTCTTCATCTTGAATCAATTTACAGAGACCGTTCCCTTGCTCATTCTCCGCAACGAATCGTCCGGAATAAGCCATTGGTAGTTTCGTAACACGATAAGGGAGTCCGAGTTTTATCAGTTCTTCCTCAGTCTTACCTACTCCTGCCATTTCGGGATTCGTATAAACAATTCCCGGCACACAGTCGTAGTTCATCCGATCTTCTACTCCCAATATATGATTGATAGCAACTTCTGCTTCACGAATGGCGGTATGTGCTAATAAAGAATATCCTGTAATATCTCCGCAAGCATATACCCTAGGATGAGTAGTCAGTAAATGTTCATCTACTTTCACTCCATTCCGATGTAGCTCTATATTCAATTGTTCTAATCCTACGTTGGATAAATTTGCCTTACGTCCTACACTAAGCAGTATTTTATCCGTTTCAATCGCAGAAGCCTTGCCTCCCTTTTCAATCACGACCCTATCAGGTTTCACTTCCACTACTTTAGTATCCAGATAGAAAGAAACTCCCCGCTTTGTATATTCCGTACGAAGCATACCACTGGTTTCCTTATCCATGACTCCCAATATTTCAGGCATCATTTCCACGATATGTACCTTCACTCCCATACTGTTAAAGAAAGAAGCAAATTCCATTCCAATTACTCCCCCACCGATAATTACTAACGTTTTAGGTAGTTCTTTTATCTCCAATGCCTCTTTGGAGGTCCAGTAATCAACTTCCGCCAATCCCGGTATCGGAGGAATCACTGTATCGGAGCCGGTACATACCAGCAGATACTTTACAAAATACGCCTCTCCGTCACAAACAATGCGAATCAACCCATTTTCTTCCCCTTCTACAAAAGCTTCTTTCTCCACAATCGTAACCCCGTAAGAGTTGACAGTCATTTTCACACCACCCGTCAGCATTTTCACCGTTTTATCTTTGCGGCTCATAATTTTAGATAAATCAAAGGAAGGGGATTCGGCAAACACGCCATACTTGGAAGCATTCTTAATGCTATCCAGAATTTTAGCAGAATATAACAGAGTTTTAGTAGGAATACACCCTTCATTCAAGCACACCCCACCTATTGCTTTTTTCTCGAAAAGAACGGCTTTCAGTCCGTTCGCCCCTGCCCGTTCGGCGGCCGTATATCCGGCAGGGCCACCCCCAATAATAGCTATATCAAAATTCATAATCGTATATCTTTTTAATAATAATACGATTATAACAAATGAAAGAAGAAATTAGTTGTTCAGAAAAATAATGCCCGCTATTTAATTGTCAGTTTTTTGAGGTCCTCCAATGTACCGTTAAATACATTCAGGTCTACATCTTCCTTAATGCCGGGTACATTCCCGACATCAGTGTGTTGCCAGAAACTCCATTTACCCTGATATTTCACCGAATCCACATAATAATGTGCAATCCAATAAGGGTAAGCATTGAAAATGGAATCATCCAGATAACGGGTTTTAAATTTATAAGAAGTATAAAGAATGGGCTTCACCCCATAATGTGATTCTACGCGGTCCAACCAGCGCTTCAAACCTTGTTGCAGTTCTTGTTTTTCCTTTCTTCCGGTCACTTCCACATCAAGCACGGGAGGTAAGTCACCGGTATCCAGTTTTACCGTACGAATAAAAAAGTCAGCTTGTTTCAAAGCATCCGTACCAGGGATATAGAAATGATAAGCCCCACGAATAAAGCCATGATTACGAGCATTGGCAAAATTCACCTCAAATGTAGTATCGTTATGGTCCCCCCCTTCTGTCGCTTTCATAAAGACAAAGTGTAAAGGAGTAGCCGTTTGCTGGTTCCGCTGAAGTCTCTCCCAGTCAATTTTTCCTTGATAATGAGATATATCAATACCATGAATATCATATCCGGAAGGAATACAAACTCCATACTCCTTTAAACCGTTACAAGGTTTCCAACGATAGGCATAAGGACGAATGAAAAAATAGTAGAAAACAGCAGAAAAACAACCGACAATCATCACTGTCAGAATATTACGCAACCAGATAGGCATAGCACGTTCGTACTTCTCCTGTACTTTTTTCGAAGCACGGGGAGATTTGGAAGAAGAAACAGTTCTTTTTTTTCTAGTGGTGGAAGCAGCATTCTTCTTTTGAACGGCAGCTATCGGATTATTACGTGACGGCAAGTGTCTTAGTGATTAAAAATTAGTGATTGGTGACAAATGAAAAAAAAGCGGCGAACAGCAACCATACATTCTGCATGGCATTTACTGTTCACCGCTTCATGTTTATCGTTTACTTACCTTGTTCCAGCTGTAAAGTCTTAGTTGCCTGATCGCAAACTTCAGTAGGACCAAAGTACTGGATTGGTCCCGGATATACATAATCCGTTTCGATAGCCCAACGATCACGTTGTGCAGCGAATGCCTTGAAAGGAGCACCATCCAGTTTCACCAATGCTTTCTGGATAACCGGTTTCATTTCACCGTGGCGAC
>OJMN01002149.1_pt1 | contig 10354 bp, 10 predicted proteins | sample 1597261 | NCBI WGS metagenome assembly OJMN01 (sample SAMEA2452130, study PRJEB22498) | human gut metagenome | biome: human feces; feature: human gut; material: feces | place: Australia | collected 2012 | reverse complement strand
ATGGACGCCGTAGCAACCGGGGGACCGATTTCAGTTCCGGTTGGCGAAGCAACACTCGGACGTATCTTCAACGTACTGGGTGAGCCGATTGATGAAAAAGAGGCTCCGAAGGATGTTGAATACGCACCGATTCACAGAAAAGCTCCAAGCTTTGAAGAGCAGGCAACACAGACAGAGATGCTGGAGACAGGTATCAAGGTTGTTGACCTTCTGTGCCCATATCAGAAAGGTGGAAAAATCGGTCTGTTCGGTGGAGCAGGTGTAGGAAAGACCGTTCTTATCCAGGAACTGATTACCAATATTGCAACGGAGCATGGCGGCTATTCTGTATTCACTGGTGTAGGAGAACGTACCCGTGAAGGAAATGACCTTTACTATGAGATGACAGAATCCGGAGTTATCAAAAAGACAGCGATGGTATTCGGTCAGATGAATGAACCACCTGGAGCACGTATGCGTGTTGCTGAGACAGGACTTACAATGGCTGAATATTTCCGTGATGAGAAGCATCAGAATGTGCTTTTATTCATTGATAATATATTCCGTTTTACACAGGCTGGTTCAGAGGTTTCAGCACTTCTTGGACGTATGCCTTCAGCCGTAGGTTATCAGCCAACACTTGCAACTGAGATGGGTGAATTACAGGAGAGAATTGCTTCTACAAAGAATGGTTCTGTAACATCAGTACAGGCAGTATATGTACCTGCCGATGACCTTACTGACCCTGCACCTGCAACAACATTTGCACATCTTGATGCAACTACAGTTCTTTCAAGAAAGATAGTTGAACAGGGTATCTACCCGGCAGTAGACCCTCTTGATTCTACATCAAGAATTCTTGAGCCGGACATTGTAGGTGAGGAGCATTATGAGGTAGCAAGAAAGGTTCAGGAAATCCTCCAGAAGTACAAGGAATTACAGGATATCATTGCTATTCTTGGTATGGAAGAGCTTGCAGATGAAGATAAGGTTACAGTATTCAGAGCAAGAAAGATTCAGAAATTCTTATCACAGCCATTCCATGTTGCTGAGAACTTCACAGGTATTCCTGGTGTATATGTTCCATTAAAGGAGACTATAAGAGGTTTCAAGGCAATTATTGATGGTGAGATGGACGAATATCCTGAGAACGCATTTTTCAATGTAGGAACTATAGATGATGTTATTAAAAAGGCTGAGAAGATGCAGTAACATCCTGCCAGAAAGGAAAAACTAATGGCTACAAGTTCATTTTATTTAAAAGTAATATCAGCTAACCGGGTGTTTTTCGCTGGCAAATGCCGTTCTCTGATTGTGCCTGAGTTCGATGGACAGAAGGAAATTCTTGCCCATCATGAAGATATGGTTATTGCAATTGATGAAGGTCAGATGAAGTTCCAGCCAGAGGGCAGCGACGAGTGGATTCATGCTGTTGTTGGAATGGGATTTGTTGAAATCGTCAACAACCGTGTAACTCTTCTTGTTGAGACAGCAGAAAAGCCTGAGGAAATCGATGTAAGAAGAGCAGAGGAAGCTAAGCAGAGGGCAGAGGAGAGACTTCGCCAGAAGCAGAGTATCCATGAGTATTATCACTCAAGAGCAGCACTTGCAAGAGCTATGGCAAGACTTAAGGCAACATCTGGAAAGTAGAATAATACAAATGTATATATGATATATACTGATAAGCACCTGTCAGAACACCTGTAGGGTTGTGTTCTGGCAGGTGCTTTTTGTCGTGCAGGTGTAATGGGGTAGCCATGGAGTGGTGGATTGGACGTTAAAGTAGTGAGAAAGTGCGTTGAAGTCCAAAAGAGGGGCCGAAGCATGTAGAATTGTTCTTTATAAGATACTTGTAAATAAATATTCAGCTTGCTATAATATGCAAGATGTATTTTGTATACACGAATAAAGTGATTGTAATTAACAAAATACACAATCAGGGAGGAACGAAAGATGTTATCTATGAAAGAAGCTATAGAAAATTATGTAGAAGGATGTGTGGGTAAGGTTGACTGTCCAGCATACAAGCTTTTTATGAAAGCCATACTTGCAGGAATGATGATTGCATTTGGCGCAGCAGGAAGCAGTGTGGCAGCACATGATATCGCCAATGTAGGAATTGCACGTCTGGTTGCAGGAGTTGTATTCCCAATGGGACTTATGATGGTTGTTATGACAGGTGCTGAGCTTTTCACGGGAGACTGTCTGGCAATTATGGCAACTGTACAGAAGAAGCACACAGCATTTAAGCTTATAAGAATGCTTGTTGTAGTATATTTTGGCAATCTTCTTGGCTCGTTAATGCTTACATGTATTGATTATGTAAGTGGGCAGTACAATTATTCATCGGGAATACTTGGTGCATATACAATTAAAGTAGCACTTGGAAAATGTAACCTCGATTTTACAACAGCACTTGCATCGGGAATATTATGTAATATACTTGTGTGCGCAGCAGTTATGCTTGCGGCACGTGCAAAGGATGTAACCGGAAAACTGTTATGTTGTTTTTTTATAATACTGCTTTTTGTTGTAAGCGGTTATGAGCACTGTGTTGCTAATATGTATTATGTACCTGCAGGAATGATAGCAAAACTTAATCCGTTATATGTGAAAGATGCTATGGAGCAATATGGTTATACAGCACAGCAGCTTAGTACATTGAATATACCGAATTTTATATTTAATAATCTTATTCCTGTTACAATAGGTAATATTGTTGGAGGAATGGCATTCTTCGGAATACCGTTGATGTATATTAATGGTGTTGGTGGAAAGAAAGCAAAAAGATAAATTAAAAACGCCAGTCATGAATTAATCAGAGAATTCATGACTGGCGTTTTTATATATAAGAAATAAATTAATCAATCTCTTTTTTCTTAATTCTGTCAAGATAATCTTTAGTTTCTTTAGCAACCACACCGCTTAAAGCAACGAGTGCAATAAGGTTAGGAATAGCCATAAGACCGTTAAATATATCTGCAATTGTCCATACGGCAGATACAGTCATGTAAGGACCGATGAATACGCAGAGGATATATACCCATCTATATGCCTTGATGCATTTCTTCTTACCATTAGTAAGGTATTCAAGGCAGCGCTCAGAATAATAATCCCAGCCAAGAATAGTTGTAAATGCAAAGAATACGAGGCATAACATAAGAATAAATGAAGCAACTCCATCAGGGAATGGAAGTCCTATCTGGAATGCTTTAGTTGTTACTGCAACACCTTCAAGTCCCATATCGTAAGCTCCTGTAAGAACAATTGCAATACCTGTAATTGAACAGATGATAATAGTATCAATAAAAGTAGCTGTCATAGATACAAGGCCCTGACGTACAGGTTCATTGGTACGGGCAGCGGCAGCGGCAATAGGTGCACTACCAAGACCGGCCTCATTAGAGAAGATACCTCTTGCAATACCCTTTTGCATAGCTACAACCATGGCACCAAGGGCACCACCAGCAGCGGCCTTAAGACCAAATGCACTCTGCACAATTGTAAGGATGGCAGCAGGAACATCTGTAATATTAAATAAAATAATAAGAATACCTGCTAAAAAATATGTTGCAGCCATGAAAGGAACAATAACCTGAGCAACTTTAGAAATTCTCTGGATTCCACCAATAAGAACAAGAGCAACACAGAATGTAAGGATAAGACAGCTTATAACTACAGTCCATGAATATGTTCTTCCAAATAATGAAACAGTCCATGCGTTGTTAGAATCAAAGAAATTATTAACAGCAGAAGAGATTCCGTTTACCTGTGTAAATGTACCGATTCCGAATAATCCAACCCCTGCTCCAAAGAATGCAAATATCTTTGCAAGCCATCTGAACTTTACACCCATTCCATTCTCAATATAATAGAATGGTCCGCCAAGTACATGCCCGTCTTCATCGATCGTACGGTATTTTACTGCCAGAAGACCTTCTGAATACTTTGTTGCCATTCCTAAAAATGCTGTCAGGATCATCCAGAATAACGCTCCCGGTCCACCTGCAGAAATTGCAGTTGCCACACCGACGATATTACCGGTACCGATTGTTGCCGATAATGCGGTACAAAGAGCTCCAAAGCTGGTTACTTCTCCGTGTCCATCTTCTTCATTTTTCACCATGAATTTTAACGCTTTCCCAAGATACCTTACCTGAAGAAGGCCCAAGCGCACAGTCAGAAAAATTCCTGTGACCAGAATTAAGATGATTAACGGAAGTCCCCATACGACTCCGTCAAACCATGTGATAAAAGTGTCAATACGTCCAAAAATTCCCATAATTCATTCCTCCATCCTTTTGCCTGAGAGATTTGCAGATCTGTTTTCTGCTTACACCTTCGGCGCTTTTCATTTCATTACGAAAAGACTCTCCTGAGTTTTTTATGATAACGTAATCGCATTGCAGCAAATTCGTCAAAGTAATTGTCATTATTTTGAGAATAAGTCCTCACCCAAATCGCTTTAGCACGTCTTTGCTTTAGCACGATGTAGGATAGCTTATCATGAATCTTTACATATAGCAAGATATTTTATAATTAAAAATGCAGGCAGCATTTATAAGTTATAATTATAATTCCTGTCTGCATCTGTATTTTTATTCTTTTCCGACTGCCTTTCAGAATCCGAAATCTGCATAATCTTCCGGCAAAAAACGGTGATAGATCATATGACACCCTTCGTCCTTAAAGCAGTAATAGTATTCGTCCTCATTTTCTTCCGGAAATCTTACCCAAAAGTCAAATTCTCCGTTGTGCATATCTCCCACCCTGATATCTTTTGCCTCTTTCTGAAATATCGCAAGGATATCTTCTTTTTTGATTCCGTGATTCATCATCAGCTCCACCAGCTTTTTGATGAATTCATTTTCTGTCGTATGTTCATGTACATAGACACTTCCCTGTTCCGGAATATGCAGGCAGAATCTGTCTTTTTTGTGCGTTACACAGATATCTCCGAGTTTTTTCTTTACTTCTTCCGGGAACTGTTCCAGACGTGTCTGCATCTCATCCACATCGTCATCCGCCTCAAAGAAATGATTGAGGGAAATCAATGGATAATACAAACGGATCTCTTCTTTCCGAAATCCAAGTTTTGCCTGTTCTTCTTTTATAATATCGATCAAATTTTTTTCCAAACGTTTAAATCCCATTTCTGTTCTACGTGCTCCTTTTATTTCTCATATATTCAGCTTTCCTGTTCCATGTCTCTTAATTGACAAGCCCATTTCCAATACATTATACTACATTTATAATATTTACTGTATTTTAACATCAGATTTTTAAGGAGGAAATTTATCATGATCATCAAACATGGACTTGTGGTTGATCCTGCATCTGGTCTGTCCGAGCATATGGATATACTGGTGAAGAACGGAAAAATTGCAAGAATCGCACCTGAAATTTCAGAAGATTCCGAGGAGATTCTAGAAGCCGGAGGACTCGTTGTCGGACCGGGACTCATCGATACACATGTACATTTCCGTGATCCGGGATTTACATATAAAGAAGATATCCATACAGGAGCAAAGGCATCTGCAAAAGGCGGGTTTACTACTGTAATCTGTATGGCGAATACATCCCCTACGGTCGACAATACAGACACCCTAAAAGATAATCTTGCACGTGCTTCCAAAGAAGATATCCGTATCTTCCAGGCTGCTGCAATCTCCCGTTCATTAAAGGGCCGGGACGAAGTAGACATGCTTGCATTAAAAGAAGCCGGGGCATGCGGATTTACCGATGACGGCATCCCTCTTCTGAATGCTGAGTTCTGCTATCAGGCGATGAAAAATGCCGCAAAGTTAAACGTTCCGATCAGTCTTCACGAAGAAGACCCGGCTTTTATCCGCAACAATGGAATCAATCATGGCAAAGTATCCGATGCACTCGGCATCTACGGTTCTCCATCCATTGCCGAAGAAGCACTGGTGGCAAGAGACTGTCTTCTGGCGCTCCGTTCCGGTGCAGATGTTGTAATCCAGCATATCAGTTCCGGTGTATCGATTGATCTGATCCGTACATACAAAAAACTGGGAGCAAAATTGCACGCTGAGGCAACACCGCACCACTTCTCCTTAACAGAAGACGCTGTTTTGGAACATGGCACGCTGGCAAAGATGAATCCGCCGCTTCGTACGGAAAATGACCGCCAGCAGATTATTGCAGGACTCGCTGATGGAACTATTGACCTGATTGCTACGGATCATGCCCCACACAGCACAGAAGAAAAATCCAAACCGATCACAGAAGCCCCAAGCGGCATTATCGGTCTCGAGACCTCCCTTGCACTCGGCATCACCAACCTTGTAAAGCCCGGATATCTGACCATGATACAACTTCTGGAAAAAATGACAGTGAACCCGGCAAAGCTATACCATCTGCCTTACGGAACAATTCAGGAAGGTGCAGATGCAGACTTTGTTATATTTGACCCTGATGAAACATGGATCCCGAAAGAATATGCTTCCAAATCATCAAACTCACCATTTACCGGAGAGGAACTTACCGGTAAGGTGAAATATACGATCTGCGGAGGAAACATCGTATATTCTGATATAAAATAAGCTTGGGATTTAATTTATTAACTGGAGAAACGACCTCTCAGTCCTTGAAGGAAACAATAGATAAGGCTTCTTGTTCAGGTTCCATACCATAAGAAACACTAAGAGAGTCAGAATCACCTAAAAGCAAAGGAACTACGCTCAAACTCGGCGTTCGCCTCAAACACGTTCGCTTCGTTCCTTTAACGGTGCTTCTGACTCTCTAACTGTTTCTAACGGCATTCCACATTCACAATAATCCTTATCTATTGTTTCCTTCAAGTCGTGACTGGCAGCGGATGTTAATAAATGAAATGCCCGGAAGTGTAACCCGGTGGAGGCCACTACGGTTACGCATTTGTCATTTCATTCGTAAGGCATTTGATACACACGGAATAAAGCTTGGAAAGGTGTTCCAGTGAATGTGAAAGAGGCGTTGGTAATTCTTAAGGGGCAAAATTCTGCGTTAGGTTTTCAAAATTTGACTGTCTGAGGCGTATGCCGAGTTTCAAATTTTGAAAGCCTGCTTTTAGCAGAATTTTACCCCTTTAGAATTGACCCGCCGATGGAACCTGAGCAGGAACGCCTTTTCAAGCTTTATTCCGGTTCGGGTATCCACAGCCTTCCTGAATTAAATCCCAATTAAATTTATTCCGCCGGGCAGATTTCCACCCAATACCCATCCGGATCATTGATAAAATAGATACCCATCTCCGGGTTTTCAAAACAGACACAATCCATTTCCTTATGGAATGCCAGTGCCGCGTCCATATCATCTGTCTGCATTGCCAGATGAATCTCATTGTCTCCGAGATCGTAAGGTCTGTCCATATCGCGCAGCCATGTGAGCTCTAATTTGTGCGGGGTGGTATCATCTCCCATGAATACCAGCTTGAAGCTTCCGTCGGCAGCTTCTGTCTCTTTTGTAATCTTAAGTCCAAGTGCTTTTTGGTAGAATTCGATAGACTTGTCAAGATCGGCAACGTTAATGTTATTGTGATAAAATGTGAATTTCATACGTTTTCCTCCATTATTGATAAAAATTAATATATTTAAGCTGTTATCAGAAAGTATATCATGAGTAGCAGAAGAAAAAAAGATGTGTTATACTTAAAGATACTGAATACAGTGATTTCAAAAAATGGAAAGGGAGAGCTTATGATAATAGAGACAAACAGTGAGAAAGAGACTTGGGATCTGGGATTTAGTCTGGGTGAAAAAGCCTGCGAAGGACAGGTGTATACATTGGTGGGAGATCTGGGTGTCGGGAAGACGATATTTACCAAAGGTCTTGCCAAAGGACTGGGGATAGATGAACCGGTCAGCAGTCCTACATTTACCATTGTGCAGATCTATGATGAAGGAAGAATTCCCTTTTATCATTTTGATGTGTACCGAATCGGTGATGTGGAAGAGATGGATGAGATTGGCTATGAAGATTACATTTACGGAGAGGGCGTCAGCCTGATCGAGTGGGCTAATCTGATTGAAGAGATATTACCGGAACATTACACAGAGATTAAGATAGAAAAGGATCTGGAAAAAGGATTCGATTACCGGAGGATTACAATATGCGAATATTAGCATTAGACAGCTCAGGACTGGTCGCCAGTGTAGCTGTAGTAGAAGACGGGGCAGTGGATGATCAGGTCATTGCCGAATATACAGTCAATTATAAGAAGACACATTCACAGACATTACTTCCGATGCTGGACGAGATCGTGAAGATGACAGAACTGGATCTGCATACCGTAGATGCGATAGCGGTAGCCGGAGGGCCGGGATCATTTACGGGACTTCGTATCGGTTCTGCAACGGCCAAGGGACTTGGACTTGCGCTTGAGAAACCACTGATTCATATTCCGACATTGGAGGGACTTGCCTGCAATCTGTGTGGAATTGCAGATGTTGTATGTCCGATTATGGATGCAAGACGCGGGCAGGTGTATGCAGGAATCTATGAATTTGACGGGCAGAAGCTTCACATACTGGAAGACCAGATGGCAGTTCCGATAGAAGAACTGGGAGAAAAGCTGAAAAAATATTTAAAAGAAGGAAGAAGAGTAACCTTCCTTGGCGACGGGGTTCCTGTGCACAAGACAAAGATCAAAGAAGAAATCCTGCCGGGAGAAGTTGTTACATTTGCGCCGGCAAATATGAACCGGCAGAGAGCTGCATCCGTAGGAACACTGGGAATGCAGTATTATAAAGAAGGAAAGATCGAAACTGCAATGGAGCATGAACCGGATTATCTCCGCGTGTCTCAGGCAGAAAGAGAACGGAAGGAGAGACTGGGAAATGTATAGATTTCAGTGTGATTATACAGAAGGTGCCCATCCTGCAATTATGCAGCGGATGGTAGAGACAAATATGGAACAGACCGACGGATATGGACTGGATCCATACTGCGACAGTGCAAGACAGAAGATTAAGGATCTGTGTGAATGTCAGGATATGGATGTGCATTTCCTGGTAGGAGGAACACAGACCAATACAACGGTGATCAGTGCGGCACTCCGCCCATATCAGGGAGCGGTCGCAGCGGTAAGCGGGCATATCAATGTACATGAGACAGGGGCAATTGAAGCAACCGGACATAAAGTACTGCCGCTTCCAAGTGGAGACGGAAAGATTAGTGCCGTACAGGTAGACGAAATGTGTCATGCTCATTTTACAGATGGAAGTCAGGAGCATATGGTGCAGCCGGGAATGGTATATATTTCCCACCCTACAGAGAATGGAACACTGTATACAAAGAAAGAATTAATGGATCTGTATGAAGTGTGCAAGAAATATGACATGTTACTCTTCCTTGATGGAGCACGTCTTGGATATGGACTGATGGCAGAGACCAATGATATTACACTTACAGATCTTGCAAAATATACAGACGTATTCTATATCGGTGGAACCAAGGTAGGAGCATTATTTGGTGAAGCTGTTGTGATCACGAATGAGGCATTAAAGAAGGATTTTCGCTACATGATCAAGCAGAATGGCGGAATGCTGGCAAAGGGCCGTCTTCTTGGCGTCCAGTTTGATACACTGTTTACAGATGACCTTTATTTTAAGATATCTGCACATGCAGATGAACTGGCAATGAAGCTTAAGAAGGCATTTCAGAAAAAAGGATATGGCCTGCGTTACGATTCCTATACGAATCAGCAGTTTCCGATTCTTCCGGACAGTCACATCGAAAAATTAAAAGAAAAATATGTGTTTGAATTCTGGGAGAAGGTATCGGATACCGAAAGCGCAGTCAGATTCTGTACAAGCTGGGCAACAAAACCGGAAGTGGTGGATGAATTGATAAAGGATATCATGGAATGTTAGAAAATCAGATGGAATCAGATAAAATGATCGAAATAAGTGAGGCTGATTTTCCGGAACTTCCGGAGATTGCTGCATTGGAAAGAGAGATATTTCCTGATGCATGGAGTCTGAAAAGTCTGGAAGAGACGTGGAAGCAGAAGAATGCCGCAATATTTGTGGCAAAGACAAAAGAAGGAATGGCCGGCTATCTTATCTTCTATTACGTATTAGAGGAAGGTGAAATTGCAAGGATTGCAACGGCACATTCTGTGCGCAGACAAGGGGCAGCCAGTCAGATGTTCCGGAAACTGCTTGACTTCTGTCGGGAGCAGAAGATAACAAGAATCATGCTGGAAGTAAGAGAAAACAATGAAGCTGCCAGACAATTCTATGGAAAATGTGGATTTACGAAAGATGGGATCCGCAGGAATTACTATGAGAATCCCAAAGAAAATGCTGTTTTGATGTCCGTAAATCTGTAGGAAACAATGGTAATTCTTACAGCACTTTCCACTGGTCAG
>OJMN01002140.1_pt1 | contig 10405 bp, 9 predicted proteins | sample 1597261 | NCBI WGS metagenome assembly OJMN01 (sample SAMEA2452130, study PRJEB22498) | human gut metagenome | biome: human feces; feature: human gut; material: feces | place: Australia | collected 2012 | reverse complement strand
AGTTAGGAATATATCAACATCGTCAGTTGTTAATGCATCTATATCCTTGGCTGTGCGGTTCAAAAAATGAGCAACACTGGTACAGTATGCATGAATCGTGGAATCCTTGAGATTCCGTTTATTTGCAGCAGATCGAATCTGATTAAAAATTTCTTCGTACATAATAAAATCCTCCATGTAAAATCAGTAGTTAATGAAAAACCCTGCTTACATGGAGGTGCATTAGCATAATAAAACCGCTTGTCAGAAAAGCGGTCAAATGGTATTCTTTTCATAGGCAGTGGTGTCTTTCTGTATTGAATTGTTTTGTGTGGTAACTTTACAATATCAAATACTGGTAAGAATTGCCATTGCCTATTTTATTATTGAGAAAAAGAAAGCTGCGCCACAGCCTTGGCAAGCCATCGCGCAGCGATTTTGTTCAACTTGAAGTTATTGATCTTCTGAATCCAATCCAAGTTCTTTCAACTCTTTTTCGTTTTGGATATCTTCATCAGTTTTCTTTCCAGTGATAGCACTGTAGGCTTCTTTGATGCCATTCTTCACTGCCCATTTGATAACGAAATACAGTGCAATCAAAATAACAATTGCGGTTCCACCGCTTATACCTAATTCATTCCACATAATTCAATCCTCCAACTTCCGATTTTCATTTCCGCCAATTGGAAATTAGCTATTTTTTCATTCCTTACTTTGTAAAATGTTTATGCAACAAAAATTCTGTCGGAATAATTGTAAGCACCATAATTCCTAATTGTAAAAACACCAAATAAACAGAAATCATTTCAAAGTTTGTATCATCTTTCGTTAAAATCAAAATAAAAATCGATAGTATCACCAGGATGATTCCTAAAACAAAGTTTATCCAGCCCCAACACCTGTGTGCATATCTCCATGTTTCATCATTCATCCTTGACATAGTAGTTCGATATCCCGAACTCCCCTGCCGATCTTTAGGAGGCTTATCTTTCCACGTATATCCCAATATAATCATAGATAACGGTACTAAAAGTGAACACGCAGATAAAAATATAAACATTACAGAGATCTCCTCTCAACTTCTGATTAATTTGCTCTAAAGACTAAAGTTGTCATCAAATAAACCCTACCCATATTCCAACCGCTATAAGTATCATGCCTAGTATTCTTCCAATAAATCTCGCCTTTTTATTTCCAAATAAAGCAGTTGTTTCTGAAGTAGTAAATGGAAGCAAAACAACAGTGACCCCCATTACTATAATTCCACTTCCAATCATGCAATTGCGGCTTGACACAACACCATAAAACATAGCTAAAAACCCTAAAATAATGCTCGAAATGAAATACTTAATTTTATGTCTATCTTTTTCAATTATCTTTCTATAGCTGTTTTCGCACTCACTGCTACAAAATTCCAAATTACTATCTAATTCTTTGCCACAATATCTACATTTTTTCATAGTAACTTCCTCGATAATTTTCAAAATTTTATCCAAAAGCTCTCGATTTGTCTTTACTTTATTCTACCATAGTTCATTTTAAAATACTATTCCAATACACACAAAACAGAAAAAAGCGATCCTTTTCGACCGCCTATTTCCACCTACATATATATCGTATTTTTCACTACAATTTCTTCTGCACTGGATTTTATATTAATCATTAATCTAACCCACTTCATCTGATCCTGTGCCTTTAATTCTTCCGTCGCACCCTGTTTTTTCACCATCTGTTCCATAAGTATTTCCACCTGCTTTCTGGCTTCCTGATCAATCTGATTCAGGTGTTCCGTCAGCTTTCCAGTCAATAGCAAGTATTGATATTTTGCTGATCTGTGTTCCTTCAGGAACTGTTTTCGCAACATTCCATATTTTCCATATATCGGTTCTTCTTCATTCAACAGCAAAGATTTCATCAAATATCCATATTTTAATATAGAATTATTTTTCATAATTTTTATGTTTCCAGGCAACAGAAAAACCCCGGAAACCTTACGGTTCCGGGGTATCTTATGATTATTCCGGGGCTCTTTGAGCCACCTGTCCGGACTTTGAGAGCCACCATTCCGGAGAATGAGAGCCATATATTCCGGTAATTCAGAGCCACCTTATTGGGCTCTATTACATATATTTCCTTTATACTGTAAATACACACCTTTGGTGTGAATACAGATAAAGGAGGTCGTAAGTTATGACCAAGTATCGTGAAATCCTACGCTTGAAAAGCTTAGGATTCAGTGAGAGGAACATCGCACAGAGTTGCGGTGTATCCAGAAACACAGTCGCTAAGGTTTTGAAAAAGGCAGCGGAAATCAAGCTTTCATGGCCGCTGGATTTCGACATGACCGACAGCGCACTAGAGGAGCTGATGTTTCCTAAGGATAAGTCGGCAACGAATAAACGCATGCCAAACTTTGACTACATTCGCAAAGAACTTCTGCGAAATGGTGTAAACAAAAAGCTTCTCTGGGTAGAATACTGTGAGGAGTGCCGCATGAGCAGCGAAGAGCCTCTAATGTATTCTCAGTTCTGCTACTACATCCAGAAGGATGAAGAAAAACGCAGGGCTACCATGCATATCCCCAGAAAACCAGGTGAACAGATTGAAGTTGACTGGGCCGGTGACCCTGCCCACATCATTGATCCGGACACCGGAGAAATCACAGATGCATGGATATTTGTAGGTGTATTAACTTACAGTCAGTATGCTTTTGTAAAAGCATATATGAATGAGAAAACCGACAACTGGATCAAAGCTCATGTCCAGATGTTTGATTTCTTTGGAGGTGTCACACCTATGCTCGTTTCTGATAACTGTACAACCGCAGTGAATCATAAAAAGAGTGACTGGTACAACACTGCCTTAAACACAACTTATCATGAGATGGCAGAACATTACAATCTCGCCATCCTTCCGGCCAGAGTCCGGAAACCCAAGGATAAACCGAATGTAGAGGGATCAGTAGGAAAGATATCCACATGGATAACAGCAGCCCTTCGCAATGAGCAGTTTTTCTCTCTTGCAGAATTAAATGCTTCAATCCGTGAAAAACTGGATGCCTACAACGCCCGTAAATTTCAGAAAAAGGAATGTAGCAGACTCAGTTTATTTCTTGGGGAAGAAATGCCATTACTGGCTCCGTTGCCTGCTACACCTTTTGAACTGGCTGAGTGGAAACAAGCCACCGTCCAGTTTAACTATCACATCGCAGTAGACAGAATATTCTACTCCGTGCCTTATCAGTATATCAAAAATAAGGTTGATGTGCGTATAACAGATACAACGGTTGAAATATTTTATAATCACAATCGTATTGCCTCTCACAGACGACTCTATGGACGAAGCGGTCAGTATTCTACAGTGACAGAACATATGCCGCAGGAACACCAGAAATATCTGGAATGGAACGGTGACCGGTTCCGTAAGTGGGCTGATTCGATTGGAATTAACACAAGTAAGGTTGTCGATGCAATACTTACCTCCGGCAGGATTGAACAGCAATCCTACAGAAGCTGCATGGGCTTACTGAAACTGGCAGAAAAATATTCGCCAGAAAAACTGGAACAGGTCTGCGCTAAGGCGCTCTCTTATTCCGGTAAACCCAGCTATAAAAGTATCAAAAATCTATTGGCTGCAACAAAGGATGCACCTGATACCGAATCAGAATCATCTCAAGCAGTAAAACCACATGGCATAACCAGAGGAGCCAGATACTATGGAGGTAAAAAATCATGACAAATCAAAGTACAATCGATAAACTTATTGAAATGCGTCTGACTGCTATGGCAGATGCATTCCGCATCCAGATGGATGATCCTGCAATGAAGGAAGTTCCATTCGAAGATCGGTTCGGCATGCTTGTTGATGTCGAATACAGCAACCGCAAAAACAATCGTCTGAAAAGGCTGATCCGCCAGGCTGAGTTTGAACAGCCAGATGCCAGCATCGCAGCGATTGATTACCATTCTGGACGAAAGCTGAACAAAGCACTGATCAACCGTCTGGCAACCTGTGAATACATTACAGAATACCGGAACCTCTTTATTACTGGAGCAACCGGAAGTGGTAAAACTTATATGGCCTGTGCCTTTGGCATGGAAGCATGCAAGCACTATTACTCAGTACGGTATATACGGCTTCCTGATCTATTATTGGACTTACAGGCTGCCAGGGACAATGGAACTTTCTCGACTGTCCTGAAGAAATACACCAAGCCAATAGTACTGATCATTGATGAGTGGCTGCTTCTTAAACTGACAGAAGCTGAAGCCAGGAATCTTTTTGAACTGATACATAAAAGACGAAAAAAATCTTCAACGATCTTTTGTTCTCAGTTCCGTGAAAGTGAATGGTACCAGCAAATCTGTGATGGTGAAAGTACTCTTGCCGATGCCATCATGGATCGTATATCGTATGATTCCTATAAGATCGATATTGAAAGTGTTGACCCATCTAAAGACCTCTCTATGAGAGAAGTATATGGACTGGATCCAGCAATGGCCAAGTAACTTAATAAACAAAATGAGGTGGCCCTGACTGAGCAGCACCATAAGAAAAGCATTTCTGATCTGACGTTCTCTCATCTGTCTGATCTGCAGCCTTCTGCTTGGCCCTTCCACGCCACAGTTCCAGGAATAATTATAACTGCTGCCATCGTGATTATTCTCCTGATTTGCTTCATTATGTCTGTAATTATAGGTCACCATATCATTCATGGTAAAGCCATCCTGACAGGCCATATAATTAATGACTGCATAGGTATTTGGATTCCTTCTGATATGGTAAGCAGCCGCTGAAACCATATCCTCGTCACTTTTCAGAAAACGGCGCATATCCTGCAAAAATCCCGGATTATACTGTGCAATACATTTGTCTTCCGGTTTCTTCTTTTTCCGGATCTGGCTCTCATCAAAATCGTGAAACATCAGCCGGGTATCACTTAAAACCCCGTCATGCATCAGCAATTTGGCAGAAACTCCCTCACCCAATACATGAAATCCGTCTACATGATAGTAAAGTTTCCAGAACTGCAATGCCCTGAGTGCTGTCACAGGATTACATTCTCGTGAAAAATACATTTCCATTATACAGGCAATTCCGGCCTGATGCAGTTTTTTAATGAATGTTTTAAACTCTTTCTCCGGATCATCTGTTGCACAGTAAGATCTCTTGGGTGCAAAATAATAGCCATACATATATCCCCAGAAATTAACACGTCCCTGTGTATGCTTCTCAGATACCATTTTCTCAGATTCAGAATTCTTACAGGTACCGCTTTCCATAAATTCATATGCAGGCATCAGTTCAATTGTATTGATACCAAGCTCTTTCCAGTACGGGATCATTTCCTCCAGTGCCTGAAAAGTTCCCTTTGTACCGGTTATCGTCCGATTCGCTTTTGTATATCCGCGCACATGCAGTTTATAAAGGATCATTTCGTGATATGGAATAGCCGGATTTTTGTCGTTCTCCCAGTCAAAAACTTCTTTTTTAAGAAATCCTCCCCTGACTTTGTGCGGATTCGTACCCACCTCTGCACCAAAGCGTTCCCGTCCCAGAATCCTGTACGCACAGGGATCAGTATACACCTTTCCATTTATCAGAAAATTGTACTCGTACTCTTTCAGATTAAAATCCGGAATATACATTGCATATACATTTCCGGTTCTGTTTTCTTCTGTAAAAGGAATCTCCACATAAGGTTTTGTTGATCTCTTTTTGTAGAGAATCAGAGATGCTCTGCTGTTTTCCGGTACCTCAACTGCAAAATTACAGCCATCTGCCAACGGATTTGCACCAGGCACAAGAGCCAGCCCCTTTTCTGTTTTCATCTTTCTGCTCTCAGCCATCTCTTTCTCTCCTTCATATTTTTTCTTGTTGCTCATTACACTTTTCAGAAACACTATACAACGCTATAATGTAATCTGAAGTTCTACCGGACAATGATCGGAACCCATAATTTCAGAATGGATTTCTGCGCCTTCAAGCTTATCCTTCAACTGTGGAGACGTGATAAAATAGTCAATTCTCCACCCTGCATTCTTCTCTCTTGCTTTAAATCTGTAAGACCACCAGGAATATCTGCCCTCTACATCCGGATAAAAATAACGGAATGTATCGATAAATCCACTCTCCAGCACCTTACCAAAGCATGCTCTCTCTTCATCTGTAAATCCGGCATTTTTCCGGTTGGTCTTAGGATTCTTCAGGTCGATCTCCTGATGTGCCACATTGAAATCCCCGCAGCAGATCACAGGCTTACTTTCCTGCAATTTCAACAAGTATGCCAGAAAATCCTCTTCCCAGTGCATACGGTATTCCAGTCTGCGCAGTTCACTCTGGGAATTTGGTGTATATACAGTCACCAGATAAAATTTTTCATATTCCAGGGTGATCACACGCCCTTCTTTGTCATGTTCCTCAATTCCAATTCCATACGCCACAGACAGTGGCTCTTTCTTTGTAAAAACAGCAGTTCCGGAATATCCCCGTCTGTTGGCATAATTCCAGTACTGATAATATCCCGGAAGTTCCAGCTTCACCTGCCCCTGCTGGCATTTCGTTTCCTGCAGGCAGAAAATATCCGCATCAAGTGCTGCAAAGCTCTCTTCAAACCCTTTGCCAATGCATGCACGTATACCATTTACATTCCATGAGATTAATTTCATAATCAACTGATCCCCTTTGTTTTCTTATTAGCCCTGTTCAGCATTTGCTAACGATTCTCCCCTGAACGCTTCTGGTCTATTATAGCACGTTTCATGACTGTAAAAAACCTCTTTTTCTCTGGTTTCTGCTCATTGCATTTTTTTCCGGTTTCTGCTACAATGAACTGACATCAGATAAACATAGTCCCTGATAAATAAGAAAGAATGAGGAATATAAAATGAGTGACGAATTTACAGCTGGCGGATGTAACCCGAGTGACTGCGCTTCCTGCGGTGGTGGATGCAGTTCAGTCGGCGGATGCGATCCTGTTGAAAACCACAAGACAATCACCCTTACCATGGAAGACGATACAGAGGTAGAATGTGCGATCCTCACCGTTTTCCCGGTAGATGCGAAGGAATATATCGCACTTCTCCCACTTGATGAGAACGGTCAGAATGAAAGCGGCGAGGTTTACCTCTACGCATTTGCCCGTACTGAGAGCGGTGATCCGATGCTTTCCAACATCGAAAGCGACGAAGAATATGCAAAAGCCGCAGTTGCTTTTGACACAGTGCTTCAGAATGCAAAAGATTCAATGGAAAAAATTGATTAAGATCAAAGAACAATTATAGCAATTCCGGTATTTTATGGAATTGCTATAATTATTTTACCAAAATGTTACTGTTCACTCCGTTCACAGTAACACCAAAACACCTCTCAGGATAACTTCTAACCAATAGTTAATAGACATCTCCTTGTTCCAACTGTATACTGGATATAAAGATTATATTTGTGGCCAGAATCTATTCTGTCCCGGATCACTGTATCAGAAAATCCATATACACCCAAATATTCAAAACAAGGAGGGCTTACATAATGAAAAAGAAAAAATTTCCGGTTTTTATTCTATGCTCACTTCTAACCCTTACCAATATTCAGACACCATGGGCATTTTCGGATGAAGCACCCGATGATCCGGTATTTTCGGATGAATCGGTCGATGATCCGGTATTTCCGGTTGAACTGCCCGACGATCCGGCATTTTCTGACGAAATCACTCCTGATGAAGCAACATACGCCAAAGACACTGCAGATATATCTGCTTCCGGAAATTCCATTCCGATCACTGCTGACAGTGGATTTGCAGACCCTGTTTTCCAAAAATGGATTTCCGAAAACATTGATACAGATCGCAACGGGCTTCTCTCTGACGAGGAAATCTCCATGTGCACAGAAATCAGTATTCCTTCCATGTCAGTCGATTCCCTGGAAGGCATCGAATATTTTTATAATCTGAAAACCCTGGACTGTTCTGACAATGAACTGCTGTTTCTCGATGTATCAGCCAACACAGTTCTGAAATCTCTGAACTGCTCGCACAACAATCTGCTCAGTCTGGATCTCTCCTCATGCAAAAAACTGAAAGATCTTGACATCTCCTTTAACAACTGTGGGAGCAACAGTTCCATCAGTCTTCCCAAAAGTTTTTCTGTGGAGAAATTAAACATCTCTTCTGTTGTTCTTGATGATTTTGATTTCTCCCGTTTTTCCAGACTGAAAGAACTGGATTGCAGCAACTGTAATCTGCGCGCTCTTAAACCTGCATCTATGCCATCACTGGAAAAGCTTATCTGTTCCGGCAATCTCCTGGATACCCTGAACTTAAGCCGTCTTTCCGGTTTGAAATATCTGGACTGTTCTTCCAACAGTATACAGACTCTGAAACTGCCGGACACCAGATCACTGAATACCCTTTACTGCCAGAATAATCTTCTCACTAAACTGAACCTCTCCGGTTTTTTATCACTGAAGAAACTGAACTGTTCCGACAATAAGCTGTTGGAGCCTGATCTTCGCGGCTGCTTTCCCGAGGAACTGATCTGTAATGATAACGTGATCCGCACTCCTATGGAATTTTATGATCTGTCTCAGTTCGCTTCACCTGAAGATATCACCATAATGGAAAATGGCATGATCGACACCTCTTACCGGCTGACTGCTATTAATAAATTAAACCCTGTAAAAATCCGCCGCAGATTTACCAGTGCCGGCACAGAACAATATGGCACACAGATCATTTACATTGGATATCTGCTTGAAAATGATTTCCGATCACCTGCATTGTTTCAGCAAATGCAGCAGAACTATCCACTGACAGACGATCATATGCTTTCCCGCGAATATCTGAAGGAAGTTTCTTCCCTTTCCTTTGACGAAGATTTTCCGTTATTTTCTTCAGATCTGGCCTATTTTACAGGACTGAAAAGTCTGAGATGTACGGATCTTCCTCAAATCACCGAACTGGATCTCAGCAGAAATCCGGAACTTACCGAACTGATCTGTATTGGAACAGGTATCCGTTCTCTGAACCTTACCTCCAACAAAAGCCTGGAATCTGTTCAGCTGTGTAACAACAGCCTTTCCTCATTAAATATAACCGGACTTACGTCACTTTCCAGCCTTGACTGCCGCTTTAATTCTCTGGTCAGCGTTGATACCACAGGCTGCACTGCTTTGAAGGATAACCTGTTCTTTCCGCAGCATACATGCACCGTCAATGCTGATCAGGCAGGAAAAATTTCGTTCGACCAACTGGGAAATTTCCATCAACAGCTGGATACACCGGCAGCAATCCTCGCAGGCGATGAACTTCTGTACACACCCGGAGATGACTTCTTTACTCTTTTAAGTCCTGCCGTAACCATGACGGAAGCATCTTTTTCCATTATGGATACCAATACATGGCAGATTCTCGGAACCTGCCGGATGACCATAAACATTGAATCAGGAACTCCTGTCACTCCTGAAAAACCGTCATTAAAAAAAATCAAATCCACTCATGAGGTTACCATCACCTGGAAAAAAGCAAAGAATGTCAGTGGATACCGGATTCTCCGCAGAGAAAAGAATAAATCAGAGGCTTCATGGAAAGCAATCGCAACAGTTTCCTCTTCCCGTACCTCCTATACAGACAGTACCGGACTGATCAAGAAATCCTACCTGTATACAGTGCAGTCCTACACTTTCCGGAACGGTAAGAAAATCTACAGTAAATATAACACCAAAGGCCTGACCGGTACAGCAAAACTCAAACGCCCTGCGGTTAAAAAGCCCCAAAAAGATGTTGTCATAAATCTTATGTGGGACGAAGTTCCGGGTGCCGATGGCTATCGCATCTACCGCCGCAGGAAAGGTATCTCCAAATGGACAAAACTGGGAGATATTGAATTTTCCGGGTTGTATTACACAGACGAAACTGCTGTTCCCAAAACAGTCTATGATTATGCAGTCCGCCCATACCGTAAGCTTGGCAGCAAAATTTCTCTGGGTGATTACAGCTCCACCGGATACGTCTGCCAGACTGCAATTCCAAAGGTCAGCCTGACTTCTGTCACTGAGCAGGATGGCGGCGTCACAGTAAAATGGAAACACCAGACTTATGTCACCGGCTACTTTATTTATCGTGCAGACGATCAGAACAGTAAATACTGTAAAATTTCAGATACACCAAACGGTCCTGATTCAGAGGAATACTATGCATATTATGAACCAGTGCCATTCGGCTCCGTAAATCCATTATATAAAGTTCGGGCATACGTCCTTATCGGTAAGAAATATTACTATGGACCATATTCCAGAGCACTGGCTCTAAATCCGTACTCCGATAATCTCAATGCTCACGATTTTTCGGAATTCCACATGGGTTACCAGTTAAGCAACAGTTCTTCCTCCACAGGTTTTGACCGTAACTATAATGACGGTGGCAGTTTTTCCA
>OJMN01002138.1_pt1 | contig 10413 bp, 7 predicted proteins | sample 1597261 | NCBI WGS metagenome assembly OJMN01 (sample SAMEA2452130, study PRJEB22498) | human gut metagenome | biome: human feces; feature: human gut; material: feces | place: Australia | collected 2012 | reverse complement strand
TTATACATTTAAACCGGTTAATAATTCCTTTGTTACCGATATATGCAGTGAATCGGTTGAAATTGATTTCGATTCGGGAAAATATATAATTAATGTCGAGTTTGTATCGGGAGCTATCGCTGAGTGTACCGATTACGAAATTCAGGTATTCGATCGTGATAATTTGACCGATATAAAAGGTATAACGATTTATACATACGGTATAAATAATGATGTAAAACAATATTTATCTGATTTCGGCTCAACCGTCAAGGAGTATATACCGGGAGATAAGATATCGTCATCGGTTGTATTAATTGGCGATATTCGTCCGAACGATGAACAGCTAACAAGGCTTGTTGAGCTTGCGGACAACGGCTGTCATGTTATTTTTCTTTCAAAAAGTTCATATATAAATGAAAAAGGAACCATTAGAACACAATTGGGAATTTCCGGTTCAATTATGCGCTATAATAATTGGTTGTATCATGGAGAAAGTATCGTGTATAAGAACAGCGTCACATCAGGACTTGATAATGGATGTCTCATGGACACGCTGTATTATGAATGTATTTATTCTCCGGATTATATTTACAAGGCAACCGCACCTGATGATGTGTCAATAGGTGCTATATCTCTCGGTGGAAATGATGTGGGCTTAGCCTTTGAATTTCGCGGAGGGTATCAGCTCGGAACATATACAAGGGGAAAGGGCTGTATAACAATAAATTGCTTGAACTTAACGGAATATTTAGGCACTCCTGTTGCAGATACCGTTTTCTGTAATTTGCTGGTATATTATCAATAGTACTTCCTATGGTCGAATTCTCAACAGCAAAAGCTGGTGAGAAATGCTGTAAGACAATATCCTGAATAAAATCAGCAGGTCTTCTGAACCACAAGTCAAATAATATTTTAGCGAACGACAAAAAGCTGTAAAAGAAAAATGAAAAGAGATAAATTTTTCGTCTTTTTTCTCCGAGAGGAATTCGTCTGTATTTAATTGAACTTTTTATTTACGGTAAAGTTCAGTAATCTTGCCGCAGTAAACGCAAAGGAATCAATGCTTGACCATCCATAGTTTTCTTTCGCTTTATTCCGAGGGGGGTGCGGAACTTCTTCCGTAATGACTTTTCCTGTCCTGTTCGTTCAGCGTGTCTTTTTTACTAAGAGCAATACCGCGCAATGATTGTTGTACAGCAGCGCCGCCGGATTTTTCATCAGACAATACAAATTGAGGAGGCAAGAGTGACTCCTCTGCTTACGAAATTTGTGAAGTATGACGGAAAAGATGCAAGCTAATGCGCAGTAAAGGCATTAGCCGTGCACCCGGCGGTGTTGTCTTAACTGCTACGAAAAAATTGAGGAAAATGAATACGAAAAGGAAGGAAAAACAATTCGGGGCGTTTTCGCAGAAAGAGATGAATACGGGGTGAATTGTAAATATTTTGTAAATATCGAGAAAACACTTGCAATGCGATAAATAATATGATAAACTATCCGGTGGTATAAAATACACACACGGTGCGGCTTCGGTTACAGAACGGGCGCCGTGGTGGAACAACCGAAGAAAGGATAACACAAAATGTCAGTAGTAACCATTAAACAACTGCTTGAAGCAGGTGTCCATTTCGGACATCACACCAGAAGATGGTGTCCTAAGATGGCGGAGTATATCTTCACAGAGAGAAACGGCATCTATATTATCGACCTTCAGAAAACCGTAAAGAAATTTGACGAGGCTTATATGTTCGTCCGCGACATGGCTGCCGAGGATGGAAATATTCTTTTCGTCGGAACCAAGAAGCAGGCTGCCGATGCTATTAAAGAAGAAGCTCTCCGCTGCGGAATGTACTATGTAAACGTACGTTGGCCGGGCGGTATGCTTACCAACTTTAAGACCATTAAGAAGAGCATTGCCCGTCTTAATGCTCTCAATAAGATGCAGGAGGATGGAACCTTTGATCTTCTTCCCAAGAAAGAGGTTGCTTCGCTCCTTAAGGAAATAAACGATCTTGAAAAGAGCTACGGCGGTATCAAACATATGGAAAAGCTTCCGTCTGCCGTGTTTATTGTTGATCCCAAAAAGGAAAAGAACGCTGTCGCCGAAGCGAAGAAGCTCGGTATACCGGTTGTTGCTATCGTAGATACAAACTGTGATCCCGACGACGCGGATTATATTATCCCCGGAAACGATGACGCTATTCGCGCTATCAAGCTTATCTCCTCCGTTATTGCCGATGCGGTTATCGAAGGAAAGCAGGGCGAACAGTTTGAAGCAGAAACGGCTGAAGCCGAGGAAGCTCCCGAAACGGAAGAAAAAAACGACGCAGAAACAGAGAAGGTTGACGAAGAAGCCTGATTGCTTGAATATCCGAAAACAAATCCGGAGTCGTTTTGATTCCGGATTTCTCGGGTAAGATACACTATATCACAGACATAGAAAGGAATAATAAAATGGCAGTAATTACAGCAAAAGCAGTTGCAGAACTCCGCGCAAAAACAGGCTGCGGAATGATGGAATGTAAAAAAGCACTCACAGAGGCAGACGGAAATTTTGATGAAGCAATAAAGCTTCTCCGCGAAAAGGGACTTGCTACCGCTGCGAAAAAGGCGGACCGTATTGCGGCTGAGGGTGTTGTAGATATACTTCGCGACGGTAAGACAGCCGCTATGATCGAGGTTAACGCAGAGACTGACTTTGTGGCAAAGAACGATTCCTTCATTGAATTTGTAAAAGGTCTTCTCAGAACAATCATTGCCAACAGACCGGCAGATGTGGAAGCTCTTAAGGCTATGAAGTTCGACGGAACAGATACAACTGTTGCCGATACTCTCGTAGAAAAGATTGCAACAATCAAGGAAAATATTTCTATCCGCCGTTTCCTTGTCGTCGAGGGACAGCTTAATTCTTATATTCACGGTCATGGAACGACAGGCGTTATTGTCAAGTTTGATACTGACGATGCCACTGCCGCAACTCCCGAATTTACTGAAATGTCAAAGAATGTAGCGCTTCAGGTAGCAGCAATGAACTGCGAGTTCGTTAATCGCGATGCGGTTCCTGCTTCCCGACTTGAAGAAGAAAAGGGAATTATCGCTACTCAGATCAAGAATGATCCCAAGAATGCTTCCAAGCCGGATGCCATCATCGAAAAGATGGCGACCGGAAAGCTCGGTAAATTCTATGAGCAGGTTTGTCTTGCCGATCAGGCATATGTTAAGGACGACAGTATGAGCGTCGCTAAATACGTTGATTCTGTTGCCAAAGAGCTTGGAGCCAAAATCACTCTTGTTGATTTCTTCCGTTATGAGAAGGGTGAGGGCATTCAAAAGAGAGAGGATAATTTTGCCGAGGAAATCGCCAATCTCGTTAAGTAATCTAACGGGAAAGGTGATGCAGATGTGTTAAAGCGCTTTTAATAAGAAAATGACGGCGTAAAATATGCATCTCGGGTAAAAAAATAACAATAGAAGCCATGAACTGACATCGCTTTTCAAACGATGTCAGTTTTGTTGTATGAAGCGGAATTTTTGTTTTGACTGACGAAAAAATCTCCTTGCCATTTGTGAACATTGAATTATCAGCGGTGCCTTTATTAAAAAGTTATTGCGGTCAAAATTTTTTCCATTTACCGTACTGTTCCGCAAATCAGATATGTCTCCGTCCGCATATTATTTCGAAGCGGTTAATGGCATTTATATTGTATTGATTGCAATCAATACGATAAATGTGTTAATAAGGCTTGAAAAACAAAGATCTTCATGATATAATTGAATATAATACATAAAGTATTTTTATGCTTAAGTGAAAATAAAAAATAGATAAGGATTTACTTTATAATGATCACAAGCCATGATGTTGCAAAGCTTGCAAAGGTTTCTCAGACCACAGTCTCCCGTGCTTTCAGAGATGATTGCTATATTCATCCGGAAACAAGGAAAAAAGTTTTGGAAGCAGCCAACAAACTCGGATATTTTCCGAATTATTCTGCCAAGTGTCTTAAAAAGAAGCAAAGCAAAATTATCGGACTTTTGCTTTCAAATTATAATAATAAATTTTACACAACAATCACTCAGTCTATAGAGAGCCATATGAATGAGAACGGTTATCGTCTTATGCTTACGTTTAGTGATGAAAAGCCGGATAAAGAACGTAAGTATCTTGAATCCTTTATTTCTTCAAGGGTGGACGGAATTATTTATATGCCCGTTTCACGTTCCAATGAGGATTTGGTAAAGGCGACCGCACAGTTTGATATTAAGGTGCTGCAGTTTACAAGAAATCTGTATGATTATCTTGATGCGTTTTTTATCGATGATGAGCTGGGTGCGTATATGGCGACAAGATATCTTATCAATATGGGGCACCGGCAGATTCTTATTATTGAAAGTGAGGTTAACCGAGGTGCTTCTTTAAAAGTAAAGGGCTATCAGAGAGCGTTCGCGGAAGCCGGCATGGAACTCAATTCCGGCAGTATCCTCTATCTCAACGCCGACGTTGATTCTACGAGTTCCATAGCATATTCGGCAAGTGATCTTCGGTCTACTGCGATTATATCGTCAAGCAGTATGTTTACTCTTTCCGCTCTTAAAGCGTGTCAATGTCTGAATTTAAGGATACCCGACGACATAAGCTTTATTTCCTATGATGATAATGAATGGCTTGATTTTATGCATATTGATTCGGTTGCACATCCTATGGACGAGATTGGAGAAATGATATCCGATTTTCTTTTGAATATGATAAACAGCAAAGAGAGCGCAGATGAACATAAACCTATAATCAAGATGATCAAGCCGCATCTTGTCGTTAGAAATTCTGTTAAGAGAATATTACTGTAATGTAATAAAGAAGATTGATCTGCATCATAGTAGCTTATTTTGACGATCTCTGAGAAATATGAATGTAAGTCATTATGGAAAAGCCTAAATGATTTTTTGCAGAATGGAAATTTATTTTGGCTTTTCCTATGCTTTTGACAGCTGCTGTTGTTCGCTTTTTCCTAAAGATGTGTCATAAAAGCGGGATAAGCAAATGCGGGAATTTGTACCGATGGTTAGGAGATTTTGAATTACTCTTATGAAGGGAACGAATTTCCGCATTTCTTGGCAGAAAACGGGAAGGCATTTTTATGTAAATAAATTCTTATTTATTTTCCTGTCAGCATCAACGAAAGAAATAACGTAACTTTTCCGAAAAGAAAGTGAAAAACGTTTTATAAGTTTTAATAAAATCAAAATCCGCTGAACCGTTATTTAAGCGAGAAATCCATTTGTATATCCATTCTTACAGTGCTCTATGGTATAAGAAAAGCGGAATATTTTGAACAAAAAGTTAATTTTGGGATTATCTATTGACTTATTCCTGTGAAAGAGCTAAAATAATATATCATGGAAGCGTAGCTCAGTTGGTTAGAGCGTTCGGTTCACATCCGAGAGGTCAAGGGTTCGAGCCCCCTCGTTTCCACCAACTGCAAATGTAGTTCAGTGGCAGAACACCAGCTTCCCAAGCTGGATATGCGGGTTCGATTCCCGTCATTTGCTCCATATTGCCGGGGTTGTTTCTTTAGTGGAGGCAGCCCCTTGATATTTTCTTTTAGCTTTAACATAGCTGTAATGTGAATAGAAGAAAATGAAAATAGATTTGAATATTTAGGGCAATGCCGCTGTGTTCACGGCTTACGCCTTGATGGCGTATTTGCTTGTCCATGTCCCGTCTACTTCACAAATTTCGTTGATGAGGAGGTTGAAAAATGAAAAATAAAAATGAGCTTTTGAAATCAGTTATACCCCTTATCTGTCAATGGTATGAAAATAATAAGAAGATGCTTCCGTGGAGAAATGATCCGACACCGTATCATGTTTGGATTTCTGAGATTATGCTTCAGCAAACGCGGATTGAAGCTGTAATCCCTTATTATGAACGTTTCCTTTCGGAATTTCCGACGGTGGCTTCGCTGGCTGAAGCAAGTGATGAACGGCTTATGAAGCTGTGGCAGGGACTTGGTTATTACAGCAGGGCGAGAAACTTAAAAAAAGCGGCACAGTGTGTGATGAATGAGTATCGCGGCGAAATTCCCGATGATGCGGAGAACCTTCGTAAGCTCCCGGGTATCGGGGAATATACGGCGGGAGCTATCGCTTCGATTGCTTATCACAAGCCGGAGCCCGCGGTAGATGGAAATGTTATGCGTGTGATCGCCCGTTTGATTGCCTGCGAAAAGGATGTGATGCTTCCCGCAACTCGAAAAGCAATTACGGAGGATTTAAAGAAGATATATCCTAAAGGCGTGCCGGCAGCGCTTCTTACCGAAGGCTTAATGGAGCTTGGAGAGACAATTTGTATTCCTAACGGGCTGCCTCGGTGTGCAGATTGTCCGCTTCATAAGCATTGCCGTGCGTACATTGACGGTACAGTGGCTCAGTATCCGATTCGGTCTCCGAAAAAATCTCGCAGAATAGAAGAGAAAACGGTTTTTATTTTTTGCTGTGAAGGTAAATATGCCATCCGAAAGCGCCCGGAAAAAGGACTTCTCGCGGGAATGTGGGAGTTTTGCTGTATAGATGGAAAACTTGATCTTATGGAAAGAGAAAGATTTCTACGGAAAGAGGGAGTTGGTCTGGTTTCATTGTATTCTTGTGGAGAAGCACGACATATTTTTACTCATGTAGAGTGGCATATGTCAGGTTATTGTGTAGAATGTCTTAACCAAACAGAGCGCTATACTTGGGTGGCTCCGGAGGAGATAATTTCGTCTTATGCTATTCCAACGGCTTTTCGAAGCTTTCTTCAATGGATATGTGAAAGGGAAATATAAACTCGTATTTCTGTCGGTATTATTATATATGAAACTGAACACCGCATATCGGTTGTATGCATATTAAAGGTGTGATATGAAATTTGCATTAAAATTTTTCTCAAAGTGATATAGCTTTGAATTACACGGTTATCTTTACTTTGAGAAAAAAATTTTGCCGGATTTGAAAAAAATGTTGACAAACGGCTTGAAAAATGATATAATAGGAGTGTTGTAGATTTTAGCTATGTGGAGAAGTCGCGTAGCTGGTCGAGCGCGCACGATTGGAAATCGTGTAACCCAGAAATGGGTTCGAGAGTTCGAATCTCTCCTTCTCCGCCAAATTTGTGCGGCAATTACGATACCTTTATGGTTTCGGTTGCCGTGCTTATTTTTTTAAAACGTTTTTTCATAGCAAAAACGTTTTATTCTTCACCATGGAACAATCAAAGACAAGCTTTAACAGGAGAATCATTATGATAGAAACTCTAAAAGTACATTTGCTCTTATTGTGTATGCTTTTATGTATTTCCACATTAGTTGCGTGCAATTCCGACTCCCCTGCGGAAACGACAAATGATTATAGCACGGAAGACGCTGCTCCTATCGCCCCCATTGAGCATCAATATTCTAAGTGGACAACGGTGAAAGCCGCAACCTGCACAGAGCAAGGCGTGGAGGAGTGCGTTTGTTCGATTTGCGGTGAAAAAAACACCCGCACAACCCAAATGCTTCAACACAATTATGGTGATTGGTCTGCCCTAAAAAATGCAACGTGTACCGAAACGGGAACGCAAGTGCGTGCGTGTTCGCTTTGTGGAGATGAGGAAACAGAGGTTACCGCAATGCTTCCGCACACTTATGGCAATTGGGAAACCTTGAAAAATGCAACGTGTTCTGAAAAAGGTGTAAAAGAGCGCACCTGCTCATGTGGAAAGAAGGAAAACTTGGAGGACGACCTCCTGCCACATAGCTTTTATTATGAAATAACGGTTAAAGCTCCTACGGAAACAGAAAAGGGCGAAAGAGAACACATTTGCGAAGATTGTGGATATATCGAAGCAACCGAGCTTGATGTACTGACTTACAAGACCGCCGAGGGCTTGGAATACAAGCTCTCCGGAGACGTCTATTATATTATGAGTATCGGCTCATGCACAGATACGGCAATCATTATTCCCTCCACGTATAACGGAAAAACCGTCGTTGGAATCAACAGAAAAGCTTTCGCGGGAGCCTCCCTTGTTTCGGTCATAATTCCGGATAGTATCACGAGCATTGATGAAGAAGCCTTTAGAGGCTGCAGAGAACTGACTTCAATTATGATTCCGGATAGCGTAACAAGCATTGGTACGAGTGCTTTTGCCGGCTGTGTCGGTCTTGCGTCTGTGAATATTCCAACCGGTGTAACAACCATAAATATGAGCGTTTTCTCAGGCTGTTGGAGTTTAAAACAAATCACCTTCCCTGACAGCCTCACAAAAATCGGTCATTGGGCTTTTACAGGTTGTCGTAGCTTGTCCTCTATATTTATCCCAAAGAATGTATCAACAATCGACACCTGGGCTTTTTCGGAGTGCAGCAATTTAGAGCAGATCACCGTTGCAGAGGAAAACACCATATTCCACAGCGCCGGAAACTGTTTGATTGAAACTGCAGATAAAGCCTTGGCTCAAGGATGTAAAAACAGCGTCATCCCGAGCGATGAAAGTGTAGTATTTATACTCAGCTCGTCCTTCCAAGGATGTACTGGACTGAAATCTATTGTTATCCCTGATGGAGTAACCTTTATAGGGGACAGGGCATTCGAAGGATGCACAGCACTGACAACCGTTATGTTGCCCGAAACGTTAAAAACAATTTCGGAAAAGTCTTTCGCGAACTGCTATTGCTTATCTGATGTTTATTACGCCGGAACAGAGTCTGACTGGAATAACATCGTGATATACAGCGATTGGAGCCAAAGCTCCGGAAATTATTTTCTCCATTTTAACCACGCTCAATGAGTCGACATCTTTGGGGGTTCAAGTTGGGGTGAAGACGAAATCTTGTATCCAAAATATCAACTAAATACAAGAGCAACTCTATTTGAACTTAGTGGTTCAAAGGAGTTGCTTTTTTCGTTGTCATGATTTGGATTGCATTTATCCCAAAACATCAAATCGTCAACAGGAACAACATCTTTTTCATCATATCCAAGATTATAGAGAATAATTATCCTATGATGCGAAACATTGCTTCACATACTGAAGGTATACTTACATGCAACAAAGCCAATTCATTAAAAAACACGCCCTTTTTTATTATACAAGGCGTGTTTTGGTGAGAGAGGACGACAAAACGGTGTATAAAATAAGGGTAAGAATGATCAAAAGTATTATTGTTGTCATAAAATACGTTTTAACCAGTTATCAAGAAAGTTCATCTGCTCTTTCGTATGAAACCAGTGCTCTCCATTTTTCATAACGGTAAGTGTTGCATTGATTTTGTTTGCAAATTCAGACATTGTTTCGTAAGATGTTAAATTGTCTTTTTCTCCGTATAGAATGTGGGTCGGAATTTTCCATGTAACAGGATGTTCCTTTACATAGCAAAGGTACTCCCAGGAAAGAGTCTCTCCGAAAGTTGTATGAATCTCCTTTTTGTTCCGAAGGTCATATTCGGCTATATTTGCCCATATCATCATATCCGAAATCAGCTTTTCCATGTTCACAACAGGCGAAATAAAATATGCTCTTTCAATCCGGCTGTTTGACAAAGCGTGCATGGCAAAATAAGCCCCGATGCTGTTTGCGATTACCGTCACAGAATCATAGCCTCGGCAAAATGAATCAAAAAATAACGGAAATTCTTCTTTCGCCTCCCACGGTGTCTGTGCGGCATAGTTAAAACCAATCACATCGCAGTCATCAAATAGCACCGTGTAATGTTCTGCTTCCTCCGGTCTGCCACCTTTTCCATGAATGTATATAATCAATTTTTTCATAAAAATGATACTCACAAATATGGATTTTTACTATGAACATACTTGGTATTACGAATATTTGCGCCGATGGATGTACGATTTCTTTCATGCTGATTGAACAGGGAATAATGCCCCTTAATTCTATTTGTCGGCTTTAGTATCGTAATAGTAAATTTGGCGGACATATATGCAAGTTTATTTTCTGGCAAGGTTATCATTTCTTTAATAAATTATATCAAAAAATTACGGTGTTTTCAAAGAAATCGTGCTGGCGTACGATGAAATCCAAGCAAGCTTGGATGAAATCTTTTCGCTTCGCTCAAAGATGAAATTAAATCCACCCATCCGGCAACACGCCGGATTTCATCGTCGAAGACGATTTATTCACCCGACAGGGGGATTTAGTTGAAAAGAAAGAGCGACCAAACGGTCAACAAGCAGGGGGAAAAACGACTAAAAGTACACTTTTTATATCGAGAAGCTGCCGTCTTCCTTAAACAGAGAAAAATATTGAAACACCTGCAATCTGCTACGCCCGTATTATGAATATATATTTTGTTTATTCGTCGTTTTCAATCACAATATACGCCTGCCCCATGCTGTAAGAATCACCACATGCGCAGGCAGATATGCTTTTCACGCGCCAGCCTTCTTCCAAATACTGATTAA
>OJMN01002136.1_pt1 | contig 10422 bp, 9 predicted proteins | sample 1597261 | NCBI WGS metagenome assembly OJMN01 (sample SAMEA2452130, study PRJEB22498) | human gut metagenome | biome: human feces; feature: human gut; material: feces | place: Australia | collected 2012 | reverse complement strand
GCTACACACCGGATGTAGACATCAAAGTCACCTACACCGGTCTCCGCCCAGGCGAAAAGCTCTACGAAGAAAAGCTGATGGCCGAAGAAGGCATGGAGAAAACTCCAAACGACCTCATCCACATCGGCAAACCCATCGAAATGGACGTACAGGAATTCTTCAAACAGCTGGAAGTCCTGGCAGCATACGGCTACGCCAACAGCGAAAAGATCCGGGACATCGTAGCCGCGATCGTACCGACCTATCACTCTGCGGATTCCGACCTGAAGCTGCATAAGAAGGTGTATGAGGAACTGATGAGTGAGGCGGCTGTGGCTGCGGAGAAGTGACCAAGCATAAATTGAAAGTACATAAAAAGAGGTAGAGAGCCATGTTCAAAGAAAGTAACAAGTTTGAAAAATTTGAATCTAAAGTCTGGTTAAGCAGTCCAACAATGCATGGACCGGAAATTGAATATGTAAAAGAAGCATATGAAACAAACTGGATGTCTACAGTAGGAAAAAACATTAATGAAGTAGAAAAACTTGCCTGTGAATATATTGGCTGCAAATATGCAGTAGCTTTATCAGCAGGAACAGCTTCTTTACATCTGGCTATGAAATTGGCTGGAATCGAAGCATATGGTATGCCGAAAGTAGGTCATGGAGCATTGGAAGGAAAGAAAGTTTTCTGCTCCGATATGACTTTTGATGCAACAGTAAATCCAGTTGTATACGAAGGCGGAGAACCGGTATTTATAGATACAGAGTATGATACCTGGAACATGGACCCGGAAGCATTGGAAAAAGCCTTTGAAATCTATCCTGATACGAAGGTTGTGGTTATTGCACATCTTTACGGAACTCCGGGAAAAATAGAAGAATTAAATGCTGTGATCAGAAAGCATGGAGCTATTTTGATCGAGGATGCGGCAGAATCTATGGGAGCCACATATAAAGGTGTTCAGACAGGTACGTTTGGAAAGTATAATACGATTTCTTTTAATGGAAACAAGATCATTACAGGAAGTTCAGGAGGTTGCTTCCTGACAGATGATGAAGAAGCTGCAAATAAAGTACGTAAATGGTCAACGCAGGCTAGAGAGAATGCGGCTTGGTACCAGCATGAAGAACTGGGCTATAACTATCGAATGAGCAATGTGGTTGCTGGCGTTGTACGTGGGCAGTTTCCATATTTAAATGAACACATCGCACAGAAAAAAGCAATCTATGAGAGATATAAAGAGGGATTAAAAGGATTACCAGTATCCATGAATCCAATGGATCTGGAAAATTCTGAGCCAAATTACTGGCTGTCTTGTCTAATTATTGATAAGAAAGCGATGTGCAAGCAGGTTCGTGGCGAGCAGGATGTCTGCTACATAAAAGAAACAGGAAAAACCTGTCCGACAGAGATTCTGGAAGCAATTGCATCTATTAATGCAGAAGGACGCCCAGTTTGGAAACCGATGCATATGCAGCCGATCCATTTGTTGTAAAAGACGGAAATGGAAGAGCCAGATCGAATGCATATATTGCAGGCAGCGTGTCTGATGTTGGAATGGATATTTTCAACCGAGGTCTGTGTCTGCCTAGTGATAATAAGATGACAGTGGAGCAGCAGGAGAGGATCATTGAGATTATTCGGGCTTGTTTTGAATAGTATTCAAGGGGAATGAGATTGTGTCTAAAAAGGAAAAATTAGGTCTTCTGGCAGGAAGTACAGCAGCACATGCAATGAAAAAGGAAGCAGATAAGACTACATATACTGCTGAATTAATGAGTGCGATTAAACCCCGTAAGATGGGATTTTATGAGAAGTATATAAAACGAGGGATGGATGTAATATGTGCATCTGCGGCAATTTTATGTTTTAGTCCGATTTATGCAGGAGTTGCTCTTTTAGTAAAAATAAAACTGGGATCACCAGTTATTTTTACGCAAGATCGTCCAGGTTTGGTAGATAAGAACGGAAGAGAAACGATTTTCAAAATGTATAAATTTCGTACGATGACAGATGAGCGAGATGAAGAAGGAAATCTGCTTCCTGATGAAGTAAGACTGACGAAGTTTGGCGCATGGTTAAGAAAGACAAGCCTAGATGAGCTGCCGGAAGCTTTTAACATCCTGAACGGAACGATGTCAGTAATTGGTCCAAGACCTCAGCTGGTAAGGGATATGGTATTTATGACAGATGAACAAAGAATGCGTCATACTGCAAAACCCGGATTATCAGGCCTGGCACAGGTTAATGGGCGAAATGCGATTACCTGGGAAGATAAATTGGAGTGGGATCAGAAATATATCAAAAAAGTTGGGCTGATAGAAGATATTAATATTATTTTAGAAACAGTCAAAAAGGCATTTATCAAGCAGGAAGGCATTTCACAGGATGATATGGCTACGGCAGAGGATTTTGGAGATTATCTGTTGAGAACAGGTAAGATTAGCTTGGAAGAATATCTGGAAAAACAAGAAATGGCAAAAGAAATTTTAATAAAGAGTGGGAAATAACATGAGTGATTTAGTGTCAATTATAATGCCGTCTTATAATACAGCACAATATATAACTGAAACAATACAATCAGTAATTGATCAGACATACCACAATTGGGAATTGATTATTGTGGATGATTGTTCAACAGATAATACTGACATAGTGATTGGAAAAATAAAGGATCCAAGAATCAGATATATAAAAAATGAAAAAAATTCAGGAGCAGCGGTTAGTCGGAATAGGGCGTTAAGGGAAGCTAATGGAAGATGGGTTGCGTTTTTGGATTCGGATGATTTGTGGAAACCAGAAAAACTGGAAAAGCAAATTTGTTTTATGATGAAAAATAGATATTATTTTTCATATACCAATTATGAAGAAATAGATGCTGATGGAAATAAAACAAATGTAATTGTTACAGGACCAAAAGTGATATCTAAAACAGGAATGTTTAATTACTGTTGGCCGGGATGTCTGACAGTTATGTATGATCGAAAAAAAATCGGTCTGATTCAGATTGCAGATATAAAGAAGAATAACGATTATGCGATGTGGTTAAAAGTGTGTAAGAAAACCAGGTGCTATTTACTTGATGAAGTGTTAGCTGAATATAGACGTGGAAGAAGTGGAAGTATTAGTACACATGGGTATAAAGAATTGATTAAATGGCATTATAGATTGTTTCGAGTTGCTGAAAAGGAAAATGCAATGCTCAGTTTAGTAAATACTATAAGAAATATGATGTTTGGTTTATATAAAAAGAAGCGATATGTAAAGGAAAGTAGAAAATGAACGCTTATGAAAAATATTATATTGGAAAGAATATTATTAAAATTTTCTGAGTGTTCCTAAAATTATATTTTATTATAGAAAAGAAGAATTTAACAATAGCATCGATGGGAATCGGATTTAGAGATTCTGAAAATGGACGCAGAGAAAGTAAAAAAAGTCTGATTTGCTATGGCATATAGTATTGTATTAAAAGGTGTTGATGTTGATGATTAGTATACAGTTACATATGGTAGTTTGATTACTAAAACAGAACCGAAGAAACATATATTATATGCTGGTATCCTGGTACAACCGATAAGAAAATAAATTAATTGGAAATAATAAAAAGGATGTTTTTACAATGAAAAAGATTTTGGTACTTGTTCAGAATTATCCCGATAATGATGGCGGGGTAGCGTTAATGTATGTACATGTAAGAAATAAGTATTATATTCAACATGACATAGATGTAACGGTTCTTAATTTTTCGTCACATGACGATTATAATATTGACAATATTAAAGTTATTACTGAGGATACATATAAAAAAGAAAATAAAAAATATGATGTAGTGGTTTCTCATGCAGCTAATATAAAAAATCACTACCGATTTTTAAAAAAATATGATGATAGATTTGAACATATGATTTTTTTCTTTCATGGTCATGAAGTTGTAATGATTAATGATGTATATCCTAAACCATATGATTATATGAAAAAAGATAGTTGGTTCAGAGTTCAGATGCAAAATTGTTATGATCAGTTTAAGTTATCATTATGGCATGAGTATTATAAGAAAATTGCAAATAAAGCAGAGTTTATTTTTGTTAGCAATTGTCTCCATAATGAATTTCAGAAATATGTCAGACTTTCTGATGGTGATTTAAAGGGACATGTTCATATTATTAATAATAGTGTTGGCAAGGTATTTGAAGATAATTCATATAAATGTGAAGGGGATAAAAAATATGATTTTATAACTATTCGCAATAATATGGATTCTTCTACATATTGTATTGATTTGGTCTGCAAGTTGGCTGAAAAAAATCAAAACTTTTCTTTTTTAGTTATTGGAAAAGGAAATTTCTTTAAAAATAAAAGTAAACCAGATAATATTACATGGATAGATGAATATTTGAACCATGAAGACATATTGAATTGTGTAAATCAGGCTAGGTGTGCTTTGATGCTGACTAGACGTGATACACAAGGAGTGATGAGTTGTGAACTGGTCACATATGGAATACCTCTTATTACATCAGATTTACCTGTATGCAGAGAAATTTTTGAAAAAATACCGTCTGTCGCATTCATGAATAATGAGGTTGAAAATGAGAATTTTTCGCAAATCTATGTAAACATATTGAAAGAATATAGAACAAAAATTGATAAGTTTGGATATGGAAATACTGTAGAAAGAGAAGAGAATATAATTAAAATGGAGTATTGAGTATACTGTATTGCAACCTTCGGTTGAAATTACAGTAAAAAATTGGAGGTACAGTGTGGATTTATTTTTATTTGATATACTGACAATATTGTTAATTATTATTGACATGCATAATTATAGGAAACAGATAACGCCATTAACAATTTTTGGAGGAGTTTACACTTGTCTTATTAATTTGAATAATCTTGTTATTAGTAAGATATATTCGTTTATCCCAATAAATGCGCATGCTTTATGGATTATTTTTTGTTTTTTTATAATAATTTTTTTAATTGATTTTTTAGGAGGTTATTTATATAGGAATACGCCACATTGTAGTTTTTCTTTTTCTACCAGATTTAAAAATAATGTGAGTGTAACGTTATTATTTTTTATCGGAGTTGTAGCATATAGTATTCAGTTTCTGCTTTTATATCGGAAATATGGATTATCAATTAAGGGGCTTAATGATGGAATTTTAGGACATTTAAGTTCATTTGCATTTATATTAGGTCCGGTAGCACTGGATCTTTCAATTAAGACAGGTAAAAAAATACGTATTATATTTGCTTTGCTTCTTAATATTCTAGTACTTGGCATAAGCGTGGCTTTTGGCGGAAAATATGTAATATTTATTAATTTAACTTACTTTTTGCTGTATTTTGTTTTGAAAAGAGATCGACAAGCTAATTTGCTAAAATTATTAAAAATTATTTTACCTTTAATTGGAGCTGCCTTTGGAGCATTTATAATTCTCTATTATATAATACCTAGAGTAACAGGACAATATCAATCTACGATGGATTTTGCTATTAAACATATGTTTTATTATTTACTAGGATCTGTAACAGCTAATAATTATACTATGGTTCATGCTGGACAGGGAGATGCTTTAATACCATTTACAGTAATAGTCAATATAGGTAAAGCATTGTTTGGAAAGAATGATTATATCAGTTCTATCTATCCATTTATATTTCAAGTGGATAATATAACGAAAACAAATGTAGCAGGATTTCTTGGAGAAACAGTTTATAATTTGGGAGTAAGTGGAGCATTTTTCTATACTTCAGTAATTTTTGGTGTAATAAATTATTTTTATTATCAATATAGAAGCAAAAACAAATTCTACCTTAGCTTTTGCTATTCCAATGCGATAATTGCTTTTCTATTTTTTTGCAATTTCTATTCAGTGTCAGGCGTCTTTTTACCTTTTTTACTGGCGGTCTTTTTAGATATGTTTTCGCTATGTAAAATAGGAGATTACCATATATAATCAGGAGATAGTATGAGTTCAAAAGTCAGTTTCAGTCAAATAAAAAAGAATATAGGCTTGTCGATTATAGCCCAAATAATTTCATTAGCTGTCAGCTTTGTCATGAATTTGATATTGCCTAAGTTTATTAGTGAATATCAGTACGCTTTATGGCAAATATATTTGTTATATATTGGTTATGTCGGAATATTGCATTTTGGATTGCTGGATGGAATTGTATTAAGGTATTCACAATATGATTATGGTGAGTTAGATAAACCAAGAATACGTTCACAATTTAAATGCTTACTAACAATGACAAGTGTATTTTGTTTAATTGCTATTGTATGTTCCAGTTTGTTTTGCAAATCAGAGATGCGATTAGTATTTATTATGACGGCAATAGGAATTATAACACGAACTATGTTTACTTATACATCTTATTCCTTTCAAATTACTAACCGCATAAAATATTATGCAGAAATGATTATTGGTTATAGAATATTTTATGGTTTTGGTGCCATTGTAATGTTATTTTTTGGATTCCATAATTTTTATTATTTCTGTTTGGTCGATTTATGCAGTGACATATTTGGAATTTTGTTTTCAGTACATAATAATAAAGGAATGTATTTTGGAACTTCTTTGAACATCAGAGATACACTTGAAGAGGCAAAAAAGAATATTTCTGCTGGCATTATGTTGATGATTTCAAACTGGAGTTCTTTTTTGTTAACTGGAAGTGCCAGGCTAATTATTCAGTGGCATTGGGATAAAATTACATTCGGGAAGGTATCATTTGCTTTTAGTATTACAAATTTGTTTTTAACTTTTGTGACAGCTATCAGCGTTGTGTTGTTTCCTTCTTTAAAGAGAACAGATAAGAAAAATTTGCCAGGATTGTATCAAAAAATAAGAGGAGCGATAAATCCTTTATTGATTATGATATTAATATTCTATTATCCAGGATGCTGGATTTTAAAAAAATGGTTGCCATCATATAATAATAGTTTGGTTTATTTAGGAATATTATTACCAATTATAATTTTCACGTCAAAAATAAGCCTATTAACAAATAATTATTTGAAAGCATTAAGAAAAGAAAAAACAATGTTTGTTATCAATTTGATTTCAGTAGGAATTGCTGTTGGAATGTTTTCTATCAGTGCTTATGTAATTAATGATCTAAAAATGTTGTTGGTATCTATCGTTATTGCTATTATGATATGTTCTGTTTTATCAGAAACTGTTGTTATGAAGACACTAAGTGTATTTGATATAAGAAATTTTTTTGGTGAAATTATAATGACTGTAGTATTTGTTATTACGACCATACTGCCTTCTCAAATAATAGGGCTATTAATTTATACTATGGCAGTTGCAATATTCATATTTTTTAATAAGAAAAACATGTGTTATATTTTCAAAAAAAATTAGAATAAATAAACAGTTTGCCTGGTTAGAGTATTTTAAGAGGAAGTGATAATTTTGAAAAGTTTGGCAATTATATTATTAAATTATAATGGTTCTGTTGATACGATTGAGTGTATTGAGTCTTTGGATAACACAATAACAAATTATGAGTACGATATTTATATTATTGACAATGCTTCTCAGAAAGAAGAAGTTGATATTTTAAAAAGATATATCAGTAGCAGAGAAGAATTTGATATATATTCAGATGCTATATATGAAAGAAATAAGGTAAAAGGAAATCTTCTTATTCTGTCAAATGATAATGCGGGATTTGCCGGTGGAAATAATAAGGTCATTAGGAAAATTTATGAAGATTATTCGTATGTTTTACTTTTGAATAATGATACAGTAGTGCAACCGAATTTCATTGAAAAAATGATTTGTATGTTAAATGAAGATCCAACAATAGGTTATGCAAGTTGCAGGATTGATAATTATTATGATCATACATTATTATGGAATTGCGGTGGAAAACTTAGACCATGGGGATTGAGAAAATATTATTCAGAGAAAGAACTAAAAAAAATGCCAGATATTATTGATGCTGAGTTTATTACCGGATGTGCATTATTTATACGATCCTCAGTGATAGAAAAGTATGGTACTTTATCGGATGATTTTTTTCATGGAGAAGAAGATTTTAATTTTTGTTGGAGAATGAAGAAAAACCATATTAAAGGGAAATGTATAAATCAAACTTTAGTATATCATAAAGTAAGTGCTACAAGTAGTAAAAATGGATTACAACCAGGAAAAATGGCAAGTTATTATGCGTATAGAATTGTTGATATGAAACAATTTTATTCTGTATTTATATGGAATATATGGAAGTTTGTTTTAATGCAAATTTTAAAGATACGATGGATAAGAGGAGGGTATACACAAGAGGAAATAAGAAAAATGATGGATATTATCAAACGTACATCGAAATTAAATGCAATAAATCGTGAAGATACACTTAAAATATGGAATCTAACATATTAAATTTAAAAAGATGCGTTACTAAGATGGTTTTTTATTTAGAAAAAAATGATAGGTTATTGAAAGGGTATTATAATTATGAAAATAGCAGTAGCCGGAACAGGATATGTTGGACTTTCTATTGCCACATTATTATCTCAAAATCATGAGGTAATGGCAGTTGATATAGTCCAAGAAAAGGTAGAAAAGATTAATAAAAAAATCAGTCCAATTCAGGATGAGTATATTGAAAAGTATTTAAAGGAAAAACAGTTAAATCTGACAGCTACGTTAGATGCAGAAACAGCATATAAAGATGCGGATTTTGTAGTTATCGCTGCACCTACAAACTATGACAGCAAGAAAAATTTTTTTGATACATCAGCAGTAGAAGCTGTGATTAAGCTGGTTATTGGATATAATCCAGATGCAATTATGGTAATTAAATCTACAATTCCGGTAGGGTATACAGCAAGTATTAGAGAAAAATTTCACTGTGATAATATCATTTTCAGCCCAGAATTTTTGCGAGAATCTAAAGCATTATATGATAATCTGTATCCATCCAGAATTATTGTAGGAACAGATGTTGAAAATGCAAGACTTGTAAAAGCTGCGAACACATTTGCTGGCTTATTGCAGGAGGGGGCTATTAAAGAAAATATTGATACCCTGATTATGGGATTTACAGAAGCAGAAGCAGTGAAGTTATTTGCTAATACATATTTGGCTCTCAGAGTATCATATTTTAATGAGCTTGACACTTATGCCGAAATGAAAGGCTTGAATACACAGCAGATTATTAATGGGGTATGTCTTGATCCGAGAATTGGATTACATTATAACAATCCGTCATTTGGATATGGTGGTTATTGTTTACCAAAAGATACCAAGCAGCTCTTGGCTAATTACGAAGATGTACCGCAGAATATGATGTCTGCAATCGTTGAATCAAATAGAACCAGGAAAGATTTCATAGCAGATCGTGTTTTGCAGAAAGCAGGGTATTATGCTTATGAAGATGAAAATATTTATGATGCTTCTATGGAAAAAGAAGTTGTAATTGGTGTATATCGTCTTACCATGAAATCAAATTCAGATAATTTCCGTCAGTCTTCTATACAAGGTGTGATGAAGCGCATTAAAGCCAAAGGTGCAACCATTATTGTTTATGAACCGACATTAGAGGACGGAACAACATTTTTTGGAAGTAAAGTTGTAAATGATCTTGAGGCATTTAAAGAGCAGAGTCAGGCAATTATTGCAAATAGATATGATAAATGTCTGGATGATGTAAAAGAACGAGTATACACAAGAGATATCTTTTACAGAGATTAAAAGATAAGTTATAAATTTAAATGGATATTTATGAAACAATTACTAAGCAAAATCCCAGTTGGGGAATAACTGGGGTTTGTTGGTTTTTCGTATTTTTATTGTGTTTTAGCCGGATCATAAAACAGTCATACAAAAGTAACAGAATTAGTTTTTCACAAAGTCTGGCATATATCGCAATTTATATATATATTTGGACGGTATTGGAATCTACAGTTTTTACCCGCATTCCACAGGCATATTATCAATATGAACTTCACATATTCTGGTCCTGGAAAGCATTTTTTGTATATCATGACAATGAGATGCTGAAGGAAAATATTCTAAATTGCATATTATTGATGCCGTATGGCTGTTTATTGCCAGGTGCTTTAGATAAGAGAATCAGCTGTAAAAGAGGTTTGGTGATTGGAATGGGAACATCATTTGTGATAGAACTATTGCAGTTGATCACCTGCCGAGGATTGTTTGAGTTTGATGATATTATCCACAATGGAGTTGGATGTATGATGGGAGCTGTTTTGGGTTCCTGGTGCTGGCTGAGAATGTTAAAGAAATTTAAAATGCCCAGGAAGCCTCACGCTTCCTGAGCATTTCTCAAATCATCATTTCTCCCGCAATTTCAGAACATCCTCAAGTGGTAGCCCTGAAAATCTGGAGATATTCTCCAGATGTGGAGGGCCATTGTTTTGCTTCTCTGTGTGATCTGGCGGAATTTTCCACC
>OJMN01002134.1_pt1 | contig 10426 bp, 6 predicted proteins | sample 1597261 | NCBI WGS metagenome assembly OJMN01 (sample SAMEA2452130, study PRJEB22498) | human gut metagenome | biome: human feces; feature: human gut; material: feces | place: Australia | collected 2012 | reverse complement strand
ATCTTTCTGACAAAACAACTCCGGCCTTTGCCAGCAATCTGGAACAATTTATCTTAAACCGCCCCAATATTAAACTTTGGTGTCATGGCCACATTCATACTGCCTGCGACTATCATATTGGCAATTGCCGCGTGATTTGTAATCCTAGAGGTTATGTAAGTTTAGGAGAGAAAAGTGAATTTAAATACAATTTTATAATAAAGTTATGATTTAATACTTAAAATAAAAGTTTTTATGAAAAATCAAATCTGTAAGTATTTTTATCCATTCACTTGCAATAAAAAATATTATTATGTATTATACTTGAGGATTATTGTATTATGGAGTGTTTTATGGCATATCAGAGTGAAGCCGAATTGGAAAATTTGTTGATAGAACAACTGAAAAATCAGGGATACGAATCAGCAAACATCCAAAATTACGAAGAACTAGAGGCAAATTTTAAAGAGCAATTTGCTCGCTTTAATGCTGCAAAATTAGATAAGCCATTGACAGATAAGGAGTGGGAACGTGTCTTTAATCATCTCTTAGGCAAGAGCGTATTTCAAAGTGCTAAAATTCTCCGTGATAAATTTATATTGGAACGAGATGATGGTAAAAAAGTTTATCTATCGCTTCTTGATGAAGATCATACAAAGAATATTTTTCAAGTTACACATCAAACAACTGTTGTTGGGAAATATGTAAATCGTTATGATGTGACGCTTCTAATCAATGGTCTCCCTCTAGTTCAAATAGAATTAAAACGTCGTGGCATAGATATTAAAGAGGCTGTTAACCAAGTTATGCGATACAAAAAGCATTCATATAATGGCCTTTATCATTTTATTCAAACATTTGTGGTATCAAATGGTGTAGATACAAAATATTTTGCTAATTCTGATAAGGAACTATTATACAGCCTCGCATTTTTCTGGACAGATGAAAACAATATTCGGATTACTAATTTAAAAGAATTTTCCGTTAGTTTTTTGGCCCGTGATCATATTATCAAAATGCTTACAAAATTTACAATTTTGAATGATACTGATAAATTAATGATGATCATGCGTCCATATCAAGTGTATGCCGTTGAAGCACTAGTGAGACAGGCAACATTAACTGATAAAAATGCCTATATTTGGCACACTACTGGAGCTGGTAAGACTTTAACTTCGTTCAAAACAGCACAAATTCTTGCCTCTAATCCAAATATCAAAAAAGTAATATTCCTTGTCGACCGTAAAGATCTAGATTCTCAAACAACAGAAGAATTTAACAAATTCGAAACAGGCTCTGTGGACGCTACAGACAAAACAAATATACTTGTAAAACAGATAAAAGACAAAAACAAACAACTTATTGTCACAACCATTCAAAAGATGTCTAATGCTATTAAGCGTCCGCAACATGCAAAAATAATGGAATTGTATAAAGATGAAAAGGTTGTGTTTATTATTGATGAATGCCATCGTAGTCAATTTGGCGAAATGCATAAAGACATTGTAAGACATTTTCGTAAAGCACAATTTTTTGGTTTTACCGGGACACCACGCTTTGAAGAAAATGGAAAAATTGAAGGAAAAATCCTACAAACAACCGGAAAGTTGTTTGGCTCCTGTTTGCATAATTATCTTATAAAAGATGCCATTTTTGATAATAATGTTCTTGGGTTTCATGTTGAATACATCAAAACAATTGAGGGTAATTTTGATGAAAATGATCCAACAAAAGCAGAAGCGATTGATATTAATGAACTTTATATGGCTGACGAACGTATGACAATGATTGCCAATCACATTATCTCCAACCATATGGCCAAGACAAGAAATGGGCAATACACTGCTATTTTTGCAGTATCATCAATTCCGATGCTCATCAAATATTATGATATTTTCAAAAAAATAGATCATAAATTAACGATTAGTGGTATCTTTTCATATGGTCAAAATGAGGATGCTGAAGGCAAAGACGAACATAGTCGTGACGCTTTGGAACGAATTATTAATGATTATAACCAAACATTTTCTACTAATTTTTCCACAGACACATTCCACGCATACCACAAAGATATTTCTGACCGTGTTAAAGGAAAAAAGACCAAATCTTTAGATATCTTGCTTGTTGTAAATATGTTTTTGACTGGATTTGATAGTAAACCATTATCAGTTTTATATGTTGATAAAGATTTGAGATATCATGATTTACTTCAAGCATATTCTAGAACCAATCGCGTAGAAAAAGAGACAAAACCTTTTGGAATCATTATTTGCTATCGAAATTTGAAAAAAAACACCGACGACGCTATAGCATTATTTTCTCAAGGACAAAATGATAGCGTATTAACCCCGGGTTATGAATACTTTGTGAACAAATATAACGAAGTTGTCTTAAAAATCAGAGATATTGCCTTAGAACCATCAGCAATTGATACATTGCAGGATGAGAATGAACAACGAAAATTTGTAGAATTATTCCGTGAACTGACCAAATATTTAAACTCCTTGCGTACATTTATCGAATTTAGCATCGATAGTGAAGCACTATTAATGAGAGATCAGGAATATCAAGATTACAAAAGCAAATATTTAATGCTTTATCACAAAACTATAACGGAAAAAGAGGTCGTATCCGTTTTGAATGATGTCGATTTCTGTATAGAGTTAATGGAAAGTAACCGAATTAATGTTGCTTACATTATGAATCTTATCCGCAATATTCATTTTGATGATCCAAAACAAAAAAGTTATGATATCAAACAAATTGAAGATGAATTGGATAGAACAGATAACCCGTTATTGCTACGCAAAGTTGAACTCCTGCGTTCTTTCTTGGATCAGGTTGTCAAAGGTCTAAGTAACGGAGATGAAATCGATGCGGCATATAATGATTTTGAAAATGCAGAAAAGAATAAAGAAATTCAAGAATTTGCCCAAAAAGAAGATGTAGATGCCCAAATATTGACCGACGTGATCTCTGAATTTGAGTTTTCGGGCGTTATTAATACTGGTGGTATCCGTGATAGAATTAAAACTCCCATGCCTCTTCTTAAAAAGCGGGCGCTTGTCTCTCGTATTGTCAACTTCATCAAAAATCTTGCAGAAAAATTTCAATAAGAAAGGAACTAAACTATGGATAACATCCAAACCCATCAAAAAGAATTATGTAATAAACTCTGGAGCATGGCCAATGCTCTGCGTGGCAACATGGAAGCCTATGAGTTTAAAAACTACATTTTGGGAATGATTTTCTACTATTACCTTTCTGATAGAACAGAAAAATACATGGCCAAAATTTTACATGATGACGGCCTGAGTTATGAAGAGGCATGGAATGATCCAGAATTGAAAGAAGCCGTCATTGAAGAATCTTTGCGAGATTTAGGCTTTGTTATTGAGCCGCAATATTTGTTCCGAAAAATGGTTAATATGGTCGAAAACCGTTCTTTTGATATCGAATTTCTGCAAAAAGCAATTAACAATCTTATGGCATCTACTCAGGGTAATGAGTCAGAAGAAGATTTTGACGGACTGTTTTCTGATATGCAACTCGATTCAACTAAGCTAGGACATACAGTAAAAGACCGCTCCTCTGTTATGGCAAAAATCATATCCGCTTTGGATGAAATTGAGTTTGGCGTTGAGGATACTAAAATTGACATTTTAGGTAATGCATATGAATACTTAATCGGACAATTTGCGGCTACCGCAGGTAAAAAAGCTGGCGAATTTTATACTCCTGCAGCTCCAGCCGAATTGTTGTGTCGCTTAGCCTGCTACGGTCTGACGGATGTAAAAGCTGCCGCTGATCCCACTTGTGGTTCAGGTTCATTATTGTTACGTTTGAAAAAATATGTAAATGTCCGCAACTATTATGGCCAGGAATTAACTTCCACAACATATAACCTCGCCCGAATGAATATGATTTTGCGTGGCATTCCCTATCAAAATTTTGAAATTTATAATGGCGATACTTTAGAACATGACTATTTTGAAGAAAAGGCCAAAGATAAAAAATATCGTATTCAGGTAGCAAACCCACCATATTCTGCTCATTGGTCTGCTGATGACAAATTTTTAGAAGATGAACGTTTTAACGAATATGGCAAACTTGCTCCCAAAAGTAAGGCTGACTTTGCATTCGTTCAACACATGGTTTATCACATGGATGAAGATGGTCGTATTGCAGTTCTTCTTCCTCATGGTGTTCTTTTCCGTGGCTCATCTGAAGAGACAATTCGCAAATATTTAATTGAAAAATTGAACATTTTGGATGCTGTTATCGGTTTGCCGGCTAACTTGTTCTTTGGAACAGGTATCCCTGTATGCGTGCTCGTGTTAAAGAAAAACCGCAATGCCAACGCAAATAACATTTTATTTATTGATGCATCTAAAGAGTATGAATCCGGTAAAAATCAAAACATTTTAAGAGAATGCGATATCGATAAAATTGTGGAAACCTACGTAAAACGTGAAGATGTTGAAAAGTATGCCCACGTTGCAACAATGGAAGAAATCGCAGAAAATGGCTTCAATTTAAACATTCCAAGATATGTTGATACATTTGAAAAAGAAGAAGAAATTGATTTAAATGCTGTTTCTGGAGAAATCAAAAACCTTCAAGCAGAAATAAAAGATATCAATGCACAATTAAAACCATACTTTGATGAATTGGGTTTGGATTTCCCATTCGCTGAGGAGAATTAAGCCATGGAAAATATCGAAAATAAAATACCAAATGGCGAAAATCAAGATACGCAAAATTCTTCTTTTTTTTCCGAAAATGTATCCTCAAGTAATGGTCTTGAAGCTAAGTTACCTTATATAAAATTTTCTACTAGCCAATGGCAACAAAAAAACTTTTCCGACTTGTTTACAATATTAAGTAATAATACACATTCACGAGCTGAATTAACAAATTATGGAACAATAAGAAATATTCATTATGGTGATGTATTAATAAAATTTGGAAATATTTTGGATACATCACAGGCTGAAATTCCTTATTTATGTGAAAATTGCAAATATAAGGATGAATATATGCAAGATGGAGACATTATTATTGCTGATACCGCTGAAGATTATACTGCTGGTAAATGCACAGAATTATTTAATGTCGGAACATCTAAAATTATATCTGGTTTACATACAATCCCTTGTCGCCCTAAAATAAAATTTGCACAAAAATATCTTGGATATTATACGAACTCTCCGGCTTATAGGCATCAACTGCTTTCTTTACTCCAAGGGATAAAAGTGTATTCAATAAGTAAAACCAATCTTTCTAACACTCATGTTTCTTATCCCCCTCTACCAGAGCAACAAAAAATTGCAGATTTTCTCTCGCTCGTTGACCAACGTATCGAAAAACAGCGGCAGTTGGTTGAGAGCTTAAAGAAGTATAAAAGAGGTTTAGTTTTTCATTTATTTAATAAAAATAATCCAATCAATAAAAGTATACCTATGCGTGATTTACTAACCGAAATTAATGATAGAAACTCTGTGGGATTACGTGTTTGTTCTGTGGCAGTCATAAAAGGAATAGTTGATCAAATAGAACATTTGGGAAGAAGCTTTTCTGCCTCAGATACATCAAAATACCGAAGGGTACATTTTGGTGATGTTGTATATACTAAAAGTCCAACTGGTGATTTTCCTTTTGGGATTGTAAAGCAAAGTAAAATAAAAGAAGATGTTGCCGTATCTCCATTATACGGGGTATATAAACCATCTAGTTACTCAACAGGCAATTTATTGCACTTATATTTTGAACAATATCAGTATGCTAATAATTATATTAGATCGTTAGCCCAAAAAGGAGCAAAAAACACAATAAATATAACCACCCAGCATTTTTTAGAAAAAAATATTATATTTCCTTATAATGAGGTAGATCGGGTATATTTTTCAAACTTTTTTGAAAAATTAAATAAATTAATAAAATTTAATGAGGGCGAATTGGAAAAAGCTCAATCTTTAAAAAAAGGTCTTTTACAACAGATGTTTATATAAACATCTGCTGTAGCAAACCATTTTTTAATTTTTGAAGATTTGATAAAATTCTTTCCTCATTTGTTAAAACTTTGTTTATAAATCTAAGTTGCGAGACCGTTTTATCTTGAGCATTTTTTATCGGTAAGTCTATTTTTAGAGTTTGAAATTTAGAAAAGCTTAGAGCGTATCTTGTCCCACCTTCTTTTTTAATTAAAAGTTGGCTTTTTATATTATCTGTCTCATTCAATATATATTCCACAAATTCGGCATTATATTCTTCTTTTACTTTAAAAACAGGGTATGCCGGACTAACAATTCCTTTTTCAATTATATTTTGTAAATTAAATCTAAATTCGCCGGTGTCACTCATAGACCTATATGTAAAATATCCAAATGGAACTATTTTATATCCTATCGTTGTTTCACTAGCTGCTTGTTTGTTAAAATAATCATTTTGCAGTTTTATTCCGGATAATGTTGAAGATAAAATTGGGAATTCATTTTGTATTTTGCTTTTAGCATTATATTCATCTACAATATTTTTTAATTCAAAGGATGATGTTTCCAAGGACGAAATAATACGTTGAAAATATCCTCTTTTATACTTCTTTAAGCTCTCAACCAACTGCCGCTGTTTTTCGATGCGTTGATCAACGAGCGAAAGGAAATTGGCTATTTTTTGTTGCTCTTCCATATATGGACTTAAATAATGTGTTGTAGCAAAAAAATCATCTGTTGGAACATTAAGGAGACCATGATTTCTTGCTCCTTCTGCCGAAATAACATAGATTTGACGATACCATTTTAATGAATCAAAATAGTGCTTAATATAATCAGAACAATGTTTTTTCAAAGAAAAACAAATATAGAGAGTGGATAATGCCCCCATTTCGTATCGTTCTAATCTTTTTATTGATCCAAAATCATAACCATTAGAATAACTTTTATTATATGCAAATTCTCCATTTTTTAGAAGATAATAACCTGACATATCTTTGCTTGAGACCTTTTTATTAAAGAATGTAACTTGATCAACTAAACCATCTTTGGAAGATATTGTTAAAGGCAATTCTGTTTCATTGTTGCTATTTTTTCGCATAATTCTTGAAGTGAAGTTTGATAGTTTTTCCTGCTTCCAAGGATGAGAAAACTTTCGAAATCTTAGTAAAGGAAACTTGGCTTCAAGACCATTAATTGGGGATTATTTTCTCCTCTTTTAATGGTCTTGAACCGAAGATTCGCTTTGTTAATTTTAAAGAAAATTATCGCCCACTCAAAATAGGAGATATTTATGCAGAACGATCTGAACGAGGAGCTGAAAATATGGAGCTTCTATCAGTTACAATTAATGAAGGCGTAAAAAAACGTATGGATATAGACGGGAAAGATACATCAAGTGAAGATAAGAGCAATTATAAAATTGTCCATACTGGAGATATGGTATATAATTCAATGAGAATGTGGCAAGGAGCAAATGGCATCTCTGATTATGATGGAATAGTAAGTCCAGCTTATACAGTCCTAAAATCTAAAGGGAATATTCATAATCAATATATTGGCTTTTTGTTTAAAAATAGTGAATTAATAAATAAATTCCGCAAGAATTCGCAAGGATTGACATCTGATACTTGGAATCTTAAGTATCCACAAATCGCATGTATAAAAATAAACATTCCATCACTCGACGAGCAACAAAAAATTGCAGATTTTCTCTCGCTCGTTGACCAACGTATCGAAAAACAGCGGCAGTTGGTTGAGAGCTTAAAGAAGTATAAAAGAGGTTTAGTTTTTCATTTATTTAATAAAAATAATCCAATCAATAAAAGTATACCTATGCGTGATTTACTAACCGAAATTAATGATAGAAACTCTGTGGGATTACGTGTTTGTTCTGTGGCAGTCATAAAAGGAATAGTTGATCAAATAGAACATTTGGGAAGAAGCTTTTCTGCCTCAGATACATCAAAATACCGAAGGGTACATTTTGGTGATGTTGTATATACTAAAAGTCCAACTGGTGATTTTCCTTTTGGGATTGTAAAGCAAAGTAAAATAAAAGAAGATGTTGCCGTATCTCCATTATACGGGGTATATAAACCATCTAGTTACTCAACAGGCAATTTATTGCACTTATATTTTGAACAATATCAGTATGCTAATAATTATATTAGATCGTTAGCCCAAAAAGGAGCAAAAAACACAATAAATATAACCACCCAGCATTTTTTAGAAAAAAATATTATATTTCCTTATAATGAGGTAGATCGGGTATATTTTTCAAACTTTTTTGAAAAATTAAATAAATTAATAAAATTTAATGAGGGCGAATTGGAAAAAGCTCAATCTTTAAAAAAAGGTCTTTTACAACAGATGTTTATATAAACATCTGCTGTAGCAAACCATTTTTTAATTTTTGAAGATTTGATAAAATTCTTTCCTCATTTGTTAAAACTTTGTTTATAAATCTAAGTTGCGAGACCGTTTTATCTTGAGCATTTTTTATCGGTAAGTCTATTTTTAGAGTTTGAAATTTAGAAAAGCTTAGAGCGTATCTTGTCCCACCTTCTTTTTTAATTAAAAGTTGGCTTTTTATATTATCTGTCTCATTCAATATATATTCCACAAATTCGGCATTATATTCTTCTTTTACTTTAAAAACAGGGTATGCCGGACTAACAATTCCTTTTTCAATTATATTTTGTAAATTAAATCTAAATTCGCCGGTGTCACTCATAGACCTATATGTAAAATATCCAAATGGAACTATTTTATATCCTATCGTTGTTTCACTAGCTGCTTGTTTGTTAAAATAATCATTTTGCAGTTTTATTCCGGATAATGTTGAAGATAAAATTGGGAATTCATTTTGTATTTTGCTTTTAGCATTATATTCATCTACAATATTTTTTAATTCAAAGGATGATGTTTCCAAGGACGAAATAATACGTTGAAAATATCCTCTTTTATACTTCTTTAAGCTCTCAACCAACTGCCGCTGTTTTTCGATGCGTTGATCAACAAGTGAAAGGAAATCAGCAATCTTTTGTTGTTCTTCTAATTGACAATATGGAATAGCTAACCACTTAAACGCATCATAGCTGATTTGTTTGCCATCCCTAATTCCTTCAACAGACTTACTTAATATATGATTTATAAATTCATTTGTCCTAAAATAAGCTTTATAAAAACCAAATGCAATGGGCTTGATGTATCTTAAAATAGTGTATGCTGGGCTAACAATACCTTGCTCATTAGCCATTTCTAATCCGCCTTCAAAAGAACGTAAATGAATAATAAAATCTCCAAATTGAACTCTTTTATAATTTTTAGTATTTGTGTTATCATATAAAATATTTCGACCTGATAAATCTCTTGGTAGAGTTCCTCTTCCTTGTTGAATGGTAAGAACTGTATCTGTGGGATGATTTTTGTCTGTAATATTTTTAAATATATTCTCAGCTTCAAATCGTGTCCATTTTTCTATAAAATTAGGGAATCTTAGTTTCGGCTCAAGACCATTAAAAGAGGAGAAAATAATCCCCAATTAATGGTCTTGAAGCGGGAGAGAACCCCCTAAAATCTTTCAGTTGCCTAAATTACCAACATTTTGTGCAAAATATTCTCCGGTATTAACTTTTTAATGGAGAATATAAAATGAAAATAACACCAAATACTCAATTCAAAACATTGGTAAAAACATGGTTATGTCAAAAGCAACCAATGATTACCCCATCAACTTATGCCAATTTTGTTTTGATTTCAGAAAACCACTTAATTCCTTATATGGGAAAAAAGAAAATATCAACCATTACCGAGGCTGATATCCAAACATATATTAATACATTATATAATGAGGGACGTCTTGATAAAACTGGGGGATTAACTGTAAAAACAATTCGGGATATAATTCTTGTTTTACGCCTATGTCTCATTTTTGCATATAAAGAACAGATTATCCCAATGTTAAATTGGGATTTAATCGAATATCCCAAAGATTTAGGAATAAAAAAAGTAATTTCCTTATCAAAAGACGAGGAACTGGCTTTAATTCAATGCATCTATATGAAAATGAATCGTAGAACAGCCGGAATTCTTGTAGCATTGTTCACAGGAGTACGAATAGGAGAATTGTGTGGTTTGCAAATGCGGGATATTTCATTGATTGATAAAACGATAACAATCCAACGTACTGTACAAAGAATTTACGATAAAGTTAAAGGAACATCATATGTTTATATCGGTGCGCCCAAAACTGCTAGCTCAGCACGAACAATTCCACTCCCATCACTTTTAGTAAATATTATCAAAAAATACTATACAGATAGTCCTAATCAATATTTTTTGACAGGAAAAAACAAACCCACAGAACCAAGAACTTATCGGCAGTTTTTTGCACGTTTTTTGAAAAAACATAACTTACGAAACGTAAAATTTCATGAAATTAGACACACATT
>OJMN01002131.1_pt1 | contig 10437 bp, 13 predicted proteins | sample 1597261 | NCBI WGS metagenome assembly OJMN01 (sample SAMEA2452130, study PRJEB22498) | human gut metagenome | biome: human feces; feature: human gut; material: feces | place: Australia | collected 2012 | reverse complement strand
ACTCTATCAACTTTATATGCCATCTTACTTTTTAGGGACATTTACTGAATATCCCTAAATAATATTGTCGGGAATCCGGATTTTAGCTATAGGTGCTCCTTCCCAATTGAATACGTGAATTTCAGTCTCTCCTTCCGCATGAGAAAATAAATTATCTTTCTTATTAACATAAAGCGCGTAGATATATTCCGAAGAAACTTGTAATGACGAATAATACAGAATAAAATCTGATTCCGGCAAGTGGGCTGTCTCAAAAATATCGATGGGAGGTTGATAAGACAAAGAAAAATTGGTTTTCATATCACTGGAAAATACATTTATTTGATTAAAAAACAACATATTGCCAGCAAACAAATCTTTCTCCGGATGCCTGGTTATTCCCATGCTCAATAAAGGAACAGGAATCGATTTCGGGATATAGGATTTCAAAAATTCATATTCCTGGATCGTTTGGCCGGTATGTTGATTTTGTACGGAAAGACAGATATTACCGGGAACATATTTTTGTAAAAGCACCATGGAGTCGTTCACTTGAAAATAACTACAATCTGAAGTAATCCGGAAAATGGTATCACATACAGTCCGGCCAATCCGGAGAGACTGGGTAATATTTAATAATGCCCGTTTTTGTAAAGCACCATCCGAGATCCATAGGACCAGATTGTCATCTTTAAAAAAATAATCCTGGGAAAATTGCACAGATAGAAACTCATCAGGGCCTCTGCCCTGAGAAAGGAATTTTCCCAGATATTGCCAATTGTCAGTCGAATACATTTCGAAAAAATCATTATAACCACTCGCTTTAAAGGCAAACAAAAGGGTATCTATAACCATAAGATCGTTTATCCCTATAATTTCCAGATCTATCTTTTCACTTTCGGCAATTTGCGTGACCGGAAAGTCATAAATAATCGTATTATTTCCTGTAGATACGTTCGTATTGCCGTTATGACAAGAAGTAAAAATGAAGAGCAAAAGAACTAAAAAACCGATTTTCATAAAATGTATCATTTATATTTTTACTTGCTTCAAAAGGTAGGAGTGTATCGAAAGTAAATATCAAGCTCAACAGAATAATGACTTCCGACATACTCCTGAAAAAAGTTCAGCAATCGTTATTCATAAGTATAACAATAACCGTTTTTCTCCCCTAAAGGTTTATATTCCGGCCATGTTATACAACCATCACCGACACCTGTTCTTTCATAGGTAATATAATGAGAACCTTTTCGATATTCCTTGCCACCATGTGTATCATGTTTCACTCGTTGTGACCCAGTTTCGTCCGAAGCCAAAGCCTCCACATTAGAAAGCATCAAACCTATCGATGAAATAGTATTACCGTTGTTCACGACCTTAGTCCCAATGGTTGCAGTAACTACCAAAGAAAATAATACGCTTATTTTTAGTATCTTCTTTTTCATATTTTTACAGTTTTAATTTCGTTAAATTTTTACCCATTCAATTTGTATAATCCCCTGCCTTGCAGCAGAATTATACGAAAAAATCAGTACATTGCAGCCTCTCTTTCTTTTTAAAGGAAGGATGGAAGGCGGAAACTGATTTGATTTGGTTATGCAGTTCAGTTTTCCGCCTCTTTTCTCCCATGGTTAAACAATTAATCAGATCTATTTCCTTAGGAACATTTCACCCTTTTATTATAAAACTATTTATTATCCCTAACACCTCTTAAAGATAAAAACATTTTTCACAAAAAAACAAAAAAAAGTTGCGTGCGGGTTGCGAATTTTGACAATTCATTTTTTGTACCTTCATTTAGGAATTATTCAGTTTACTATATGGCAAAGAACTGCCTTTCCCAGGCTTTTACCTGAAGTTGTGGGTGCAAAAAAAACAATTGAAAATAAGGGCAGTTATATACATATTCACACTAATAAACGTACATTTAGGGTAAACATATATACAAACGCCATGTAAAATTATTACTTTATTTATAGTTTAGTAAATTATAGAATGTTTTTATAGAATAAGAATTTTTATTTAAATTTGTTTTGAAAAAAATAAATATTTAATACAATGAAGAAATTCAACATTTTGCTCTTCATCACAGTAATAATACTTTTGCTCTTTTCCGGATGGTCTATTTTTCACCAGCCCGGCTACAGTAGTGAAGATCAGTTCGTCACTCCCACCAATATCCATTTTGAAAAGGATACCCTATCGTTAGGCTCAGTCAAATACGGGACAGAACAAAAAGCAGTATTTCGTTTTACAAACACCGGTACAGCTCCGCTATTGATCTACAATGTAGTGCCATCGTGCGACTGCACTGCTGTGAAATGGAAAAAACGCCCCACCAAACCGGGAGAATCAGGAGAGATCCAAACCGTATACAGCCCGAATTCACTCGGTATGTTTATTAAAAACATAGAGGTCCGCTGCAATGTGGCCGGACACAAAATCAACCTAAAGATACGTGGTAATGTAATCGAATAAATTTTCATGCGCGTGGTAAAAATTAACAATCCTTTCAATTATGCTATCATGAAAGTCAACTTGATTGTCTAACCCAGGAGAAAAAGGACGGAAAGCTGAACAGCATTTTCCAAATCCAATCAGCTTCCGTCCCGACACTCCCTCTAAAAAAGAAAGAGAGGCTGTAATGTAATAATTTTCTCGTATAATTTCACTGCCAGGTGGGAGATTATACAATTCAAAAAAGTTTAAACACATTTTTGACCAATAAATAAAAATTTGATACAATGAAAAAGAAATTATTTTGGGGAATAAGTTTATTAGCTATTTGCCTAACATTTTTTACAGCAAAATTAGACTTAAATACCAACAATGATAGTGGTTTATTAATAAGTAATATTGAAGCTTATGCATCAGATTCAGAAGGAGGTAAATGGAAGTGCTATGGTCCAAAACCTAAAGATCATTGTTTATGCGAAAACGATGTTGAGTGCAAAGATTTAAAAGGATGTCGTTAAACAACATGGAATTATCTCTTCAATTATTATAGGAAAGAGATAATTCCTATTTTATATATATACTTATGAAAATATTAAGCATTTGCTTTTTACTCCTATTTATATCAGGATGCAAGAAACGTCAACTTCAAATACCCAATATTTCAACAGAATATATTGATTTTTTTGCTTTATCTAAAAAAGACATAAATGATATACCTGATAAATGTATAGTTCAAACAAAATACATAAAAATATTACCGGATAGCGCTGATCTATTATTTAGCGAAATCAACAAAATCCAAATTTCAAACCACAAAATTTATATATTAGATAAATTCCAAAGATTACTAGGTATATACGATATGTCAGGCAAGGGAATCGGTAAAGTTGGCAATGTCGGACGGGCACCCGAAGAATATTTAAATTTAACAGACTTCAGTATAAATAAAGATGGAAACATTCACATTATAGATGGAAGATTAGATAAAATGAACATCTATGATAAAAATCTGAATTTTATAACTTCCCAAAAATTACCTTTCGAAGCTGATATTTTTCAATGTTTAGATGATGGAGGTTATTTGTTCGGATTATCCTCCTGGAATAAACAATTAAACAGCAATGATAAAATTGTTAAAACGGACAGCATGTTAAATTCATCTATAAGATTCTGTGAATATGAAAAAGGAATCGATCCCAACTACTGGATCAGCTTTTATCAATTTTTACAAACAGAAAAATATATCATTTACAATCGTTTTTTTGATAATAATATTTACTTATTTTCAAAAAATGGTAAGCCTTTAAAAAATATCCATTTTGACTTTGAAGAAAAAAATGTTCCAGAAATCGCTTTGAAAAATATAGAAAAGAAAGAAAAAATGTATGATCACTTATGCTGCCTAAAAAATTTTACTATTGTAAATGATGACTACCTATTAGGGTATATTTGGGATGAACGTATTGACAAAATATTTCTAATTGATAAAACAGCAGGTATTTTATATTTAGGCGAACCACACCCTTTTAATAAATTGGGAAATGTTATCGGAATATGCGAGGAAGGAATCATCAGTTGCATTTATCCTGGAGATTATTTAACATACAAAAAAGACCTCCAACTACCAGAAGAAATCAAACAACATTTAAACAACGAAGGAGTCGTTCTTCGTCTATATTCATTCAATAATAAAAATAAATCCAAATGAAATCTTTTATACAAATAATATTTTTCATAATTTTATTTTTCAATTTACTTTCATGCAACACGTATCAACGAAGAGCTAAAAATATTATTCAAACATGGAACGGGAAAAAATAATATTCACTCCTTTAAATGCAAAAATAATGGGTGAAGATACTATAATTCCCCATATTCTAGATCATAAATACAAAATATTGACATATATTGATACGACAGGTTGTACAGCTTGTCGCTTAAAGTTATTCGATTGGAAATTATTTATAAAAGAACTAAATACTTTCTCTGAAGACATAGCCTTTCTTTTTGTTATTCATTCAAAGAACTACCAAGAATTTGAAGATATACAAAAAGCCAATAAATTCACTTATCCAGTTTTCTATGATTATAATGCAAATCTTAAAAACATCAATAATTTTCCTAATGACCCTAATTTTCAAACATTTTTGCTAGACAAAAACAATAAAGTATTAATTATCGGCAATCCTGTTACAAATAACAATATCAGACAACTATATGAAGATATTCTCAAACAATAATAAAATAGTTGCAAAGAAATACCGATCACTCCTTTAAATATTACAAAATCATTATTACAAATAATAGCTTTGATTACAGTATTACCAAGGATTCTTTATTAATTATGATCACTTATGGAGATGCTGATGAAAAATTCATTCATGTCTATGACACAGCTTTCAATTTTAAATTCAGTGTGGGCGACAAGGGTAAACTTTTTTCAGAATTCAATATGCCTCAATTTTTTAATACTAACTTTATCGACTCTACTTTTGTCGGGAAAAGCATTGACATGAATTATGGATCTTTCTTTATATATAATAGTACGAGAAAGAAAAAAATCATAGTAGCCTAGCGTTATTTTGATCTCCTCCAGTTATAGGATGATGAAGGTAAACTCTTACAAGAACACTGTTTTTCTAAAGTCCCAAGAAAGCCTACATTTAGGGTAAATATGTATATAACTACCTTAAAAAATATCACTATGAAAATATTTATTTATGCTTCATTTTTAAGTACAATTATTTTTGCATGTAGTACCAAAAATGTAAATATTGAAAGAATCAGCTTATCACCCCAAATTATAAATGACAGTTTATTTACAATGCTTCCCGGTAAAATTTTGCTTTGTGATCCTTACATTATATGGCAGGATGGATTTGCAACAGATACTTTTATGTATGTTATTGACCTTCGCACAGGAAAAGAAGTGGGTAAAATGGGAAAGATAGGGAGGGGACCGGAAGAATTCATTTCCCCGAATCTAATAGGATGCATCAATAAGCACATTATTATTTTGGATGATAATTTACCTAAATGCGCTTTCTATTCTATCGATAGTTTATTGTCCTCACGTAATCCATACATTCCCCGAACAGACTTCCCGGTAAAACAGGTTTGTGATGCCGTCGTTATAGATTCTTCAAGTTTTATTACCCTTCAATTTATGACTCCCCTCCCCTTCCAATTTATCAAATCCGGCCAAGTGGTTTCAAAATTCGGCAAACTCCCGATTTCAGATTCGATCACCAATAGTTATGCCACCTTACAAGGAACACTTGCCTATAATCCGGAAAAACATGTTATGCTATATAGTGCCAACAGGTTCCCCTATTTTGCCCTCTATCAAAAAAATGTAAAATAGAATAAAATACCTCTCATGAAATATTTTTATATGTTACTGTTTATTATAACTTGCATGAATTGTAATACTTCTCAAAAGGATAAAGTAAAGGAAAAGCGAAGATCAAAACTAAGCATTATCCCCATCTTTAGAGCTTGATTCAAAAATCAGTAAAAAAGATCTCTGATAGTTTTTTCCCTAAATAAGAATTTATCTTTAAATTTGTTTTGAAAAATAAATATTTAATATAATGAAGAAATTCAACATTCCACCCTTCATGTAGCTAAATAATACTCTTGCTCTTGTCCGGATAGTCCATTTTTTACCAGCTCGGTTACAAGAGCGGAGATCAGGCTTAAGATACGTGGTAATGTAATCGAATAAATCTTCACGCGCGTGGTAAAAATCAACAATCCTTAACGATATACAAAAATCAATATGAAAAAAATCATTTTTCTATTATGTTATCTTTTACTTTTCTATTGCTGTAAAAGAACAGATAAAAATAATATTATTCTTTTATCAGATACGAATAGTAATATTGTATATGACAGCATTTGTTCTTTAAAAGAAAATATCGATATTCTCGGAAATATCAATTCTTTTAACTTTATCGACAGCAACCATTTTATAATAAGTACAATTTCCCCTGACCCAGCGTTATTCATTTATAATTCTCAAGGCATTCAAGAAAAAAAAATAAATCGTCTCGGAAGAGGACCAGGTGAATATATTGAACCGGCAATTGTACATGTATTTAATAATCATATTTATATATGGTGCAGTAAACAACTAAAATTAATCAAATTAGATCTGAAAGGAAGATTTATTGAAGAGTATAAAGACTTTAAAAAAGCAATAAAAGACTTTAGCATTTGGAATGAAAATCTCATATTCTATATAGCAGGAGGTTTTAATGAAGCTTTATTAGAAATTCATCATATACATCAAAGAAACAATATCGATTATATCGGCAAACCCAGTAATGAACATCTCGTTTTAAATTTAACCGAAAGATCTGGCGGATTAATTTTAGTCAATGACAGCCTTTATTATACAAGCGCAGACGCACTTCATATCTATTGTACAAATATAAAAAACACAACGCACAACACATCTTCCTATTTCAAGGATACGGAATTTATTGTTAATAAATTAAATTTAGACGCCAATATATTAGTGAATAACGAACGCGACAAAGTCATAGATTACTTATTGAGTAATAGTATTATTACGAACTTATTCTATGCCAATAATTATCTGATCATACAAAGCGAAGTAGGAAAATCGAAAATTATCGATAAACGCATAGACCACTCGCAACGATACCTTAAGTATTATATTTTTGACTCAGGCAAAAACTATTTATATTCCGTTAAAGAATTATATAATCCGAACTATAATATCCAAAGATATGCAAACTATGACAATAAGCTTTATAATATAAAAACTTCTTTGAGAAATGAAGATTTGACTTACGTAGTTTCTGAAATTTCATTTTCCAAAACTAATCTATGAAAAACTATATATTAATATTCTGTATATTCATTTTGTTCATATTATCATGTGAAAATGAAAGAAAAAGAAAATTTAACTATTCCGTCCTATAATTCATTACACACAGGAACCCTCCAATTATTACAAATTGCATTTGCTAATGATAACGAAGAAGGAAATGAAGGTAATGATTTTAAAAAGTGTGAGCAAGGAAACGTCTTTTTTCCCGCCCATGGTACAATAGCCTGTTTATATTGTGGAGACTGTTTAGCCCATTGGGCATTTGCCACCTATGATGGTAATTGCAAATTATTTAATACATAATCAACAATAAACTATGCTATATTTGTAAGTATAGTATAGTTTTAATGAACATAGAAAAATGAGAATAATAATATCATCATTGGTCATAGTTTTTTCTCTACATTCTTGCAAAGAAATACCGATCACTCCTTTAAATATTACAAAATCATTAACTTTGATCGGAGAGAAACAAGTTACAAATAATAGCTTTGGTTACAGTATTACCAAGGATTCCTTATTAATTATGATCACTTATGGAGATGCTGATGAAAAATTCATTCATGTCTATGACACAGCTTTCAATTTTAAATTCAGTGTGGGCGACAAGGGTAAACTTTTTTCAGAATTCAATATGCCTCAATTTTTTAATACTAACTTTATCGACTCTACTTTTGTCGGGAAAAGCATTGACATGAATTATGGATCTTTCTTTATATATAATAGTAGGAGTAAAGAAAAAAAATGGATAAAATTTAATCACAAATTCCGATATCCCGATAAAAAATATGAAGATCAATCTTACCTGAACTCCATTTGCGTTCATCCGCAAAAGAAAAAAATCATAGTAGCCTATCGTTATTTTGATCTCATCCAGTTGTACGATGATGAAGGTAAACTCTTACAAGAATGCTGTTTTTCTAAAATCCAGAAACCTTTATTATCTACCATAGCTTCCGGGATGGCACCAGAAGCCTCTTTTTATAATCTAAGCACTTGTGGTACAAACAAATATTGCTATATCTTAAGAGCAAATAAAACCGGGATACAATTGCAAAATCAGCCTCAGAAATTATCAGGACAATTAATTGTCATGGATTGGTCAGGAAATATTAAAAATATCTACCCTTGTCCGGAACTCCTCTATTCCATTTGTGTCGATGCCAATGATACCTATTTATTTGCCACAATAGATAATTATAATGACCTGGAATATTCTTTTATCAGAAAATACAAATTATAAAAATGACAACAATAACTATTACATTACTAATAATATTAAACATAATTTTCATGATAAAATTTGAATATGACAAGAAAGAAAGATTTTTGACAGTTTTCACATTAAATAAGAGTTCATCTTTAATTAACCTAAAATTTAAATTCCCAAAGCGACTAAATATGAAATTATCCCTTATCTTCTTTCTATTCTTATTTACCTTATCCTGTAAAAAAGAAAACACCAGGTACACAGTGATACCCATAAAGAATTTTTCCCAGGAAATTGAAATGGATCGTATACTTTCGGATATTCAGATACTCCGACTAAATATACCCGATACAACCTTTATCGGCCAAATTAAAGATCTTGCCATATACAGGGATTCAATTTATATCTTAGATGATATAAAACAATCCTTATTCATTTTCGATATGCAGGGAAATTTCATTCAAGAAACTTGTCGTTCAGGAAGGGGTCCGGGAGAATATATCCATGCTTGTTCAATAGAATGTGATTCTTCATTCGTATACGTATTGGATATGCCCGGGAAAAAACTGATATACTACGACCACTCAATGAATTTTGTTATTGCAAAAAATTTATCCTATACGTCCTCGGATTTTAAAATCACAGACAAGCATTTTCTTTTCAACAATTTAGAAGACATCGACGGAAATTATTATTACCTTTATAGAGATAGAGATATGAACGAAGTGGATCATTTCATTCCTTATAAACCCAAATGGGGACATACGTTACATGGCCGAGGCACGACAGGACAAATGTTCACGTGGAATGAAAGTACAAAACAAAGTTTTTTAGTACGCCCCTTTTCCAATCAGATATATGAATTCACCCCTGCAGGAAAATTACGATTAAGTTTTGAAATAGACTTCGGAAACAAAACGATTCCGGATCGTATCGGAGAGAAAGACTTTAATCCGGGCAGATCTCCTTTTATTTATATTGAAGAGTTTTTTGATTTCAATCATTTTAAAATGATGAGTTTTTTGGAAAAAAATACCCGTTACTACACCCTGTTCTCATCTGGGAGGGAAATTATATATACCGGAAGAATCAAGGATTCGCAAACCTTACCTCCCTTTTTTCCCCGTTGGCAATGCGGAAACCGACTCATCGGAACTTGCCGGGGAGAATATCTCGAAAAATATTTGAAAGCCAAAGGTCAACAATTACCGGAGACAGAATCGGATAAAAACTACCTGCTATTTTATGCATTAAAATTCGACAGGCTAAAAACTATGGGCTATAAGCTAAAGGCAGAAAAAAATCAGCGTTTTTTTATTCCTGATCAATGTTGCTTTACAGGCGCCTGATCGGCGAACCTTCGGTTCTGATAGGGAATGTTTATCAGAACCGAAGGTCCACTGATCAGAGCCCTCCGGATACGCTGATCTTTTCCCGCTATAACCTTTAGCTTTAATTTTTATTTACTGGCTTTGAGGCCTTTGATCACGGCTGAGGTAAAGCCCTCTTCTTCCATTTTATTGAGGCCACGAATGGTTATCCCTCCAGGGGTGGTAACTTTATCGATTTCTGTTTCGGGATTGGAGCCATGAGTAAGCAGTAAATCTACGGCACCTTTTACCGTTTTCAGTACGATCTCTTTGGCCTGATCGGGATAAAAACCCAGTTCAACCCCGCCTTCACTATGTACCTCAAGGCAAAAGCGATTCCACTGGATGCCAAAGCTGTTCCGGCCATCATCAACTCCTCTTTGATCAACATGGCCATTCCCAATTGATTGAAAATATCGACCACCACTTTCTCTTGTTCAGGAGTGGCATTACAGGAAGCGACAAAGGTCATACTACTGGAAACCTCGATAGCGATATTCGGAATCACCCGGAATAAGGCAGGCCGAACCTCTGCATCTTTCGTAAAATAACGCAATAAC
>OJMN01002117.1_pt1 | contig 10491 bp, 6 predicted proteins | sample 1597261 | NCBI WGS metagenome assembly OJMN01 (sample SAMEA2452130, study PRJEB22498) | human gut metagenome | biome: human feces; feature: human gut; material: feces | place: Australia | collected 2012 | reverse complement strand
CAGCAGATCGGAACGTTAAAAGCCCTCGGCTATTCCGACGGCGTCATCGCCTTCAAATATTTCGCATACGCGATGCTCTCCACCGTATCCGGCGCTCTCGCGGGCGTGGTGGTTGGAGAAAAAATTCTGCCCTGGGTTATCATGAATGCCTATGGCATGCTGTATACCGGACTCCCATATTACATGACCCCGCTGAACTGGGAGCAGGGAGGCCTTGCGATTCTGGCGAGTGCAGCCTGCACCGGCGTGGCGACGATCGCGGCATGCTACAAAGAACTCGCCGCAGGTCCGGCAGAGCTGATGCGGCCGGAAGCACCGAAAAACGGCAAACGGATTTTCCTGGAACGCATCGGCGTACTCTGGAAACATCTGAACTTTACGCAGAAATCAACCGTGCGGAATCTGGTGCGGTATAAAAAACGATTCTTCATGACCGTTATCGGAATCGGCGGATGCATGGGTCTGATCCTCGTCGGTTTCGGCCTTCAGGATTCCATCACCGCGATTGCGAAAAACCAGTTCGTCAGCCTCTTCACCTATCAGGCGAATGCTGTGCTGAATTCAGATGTGGATGAATCCGAAAAAGAAGCATTGCAGACCGATCTGGAAAACTACAGCGGCATCGATGAGCTTCTGGAAATGTACTGCCAGAACATCGAACTGCAGACCGACAAAAAGACCGTGGATGCAGTGCTTGAAGTGCCGAAAGAACTGACGAATTTCAATGACTTCTATGCCTTCCGAGACCGGAAAAGCGGAGAAGTTTACGAATTCCCGACCGACGGCGGCGCAGCCATCAGCGAAAAGACAGCAACGATGCTCGGCGTAAAAGCAGGCGACACGGTTCAGCTGAAAAAAGGCGACGATATTGTGGACGTAAAGATTTCGATCATCGTCGAAAACTACGTGCGCCATTACCTGTATCTGGCCCCGGATCTCTACGAGGAGCTGTTCGGCGGAGCGCCGGATTACAACCAGCTTCTGATGAAATATCAGGACACGTCGAGCAATTATGAGACAGCACTCGGAGAAAAAATCATGACGTACGACGGTGTAGCGGCAATCTCGTTCACATCCGACCTGATTGATCAGATTGACAACATGCTTCGTTCCCTCGACATCGTCATCGTGGTGCTGATCGTATCGGCGGGTCTGCTGGCGTTTGTGGTGCTGTACAACCTGAACAACATTAACATCACCGAACGACAGAGAGAGCTGGCAACGCTGAAAGTGCTCGGCTTCTTCGACGGCGAGGTGGCATCGTACGTGTACCGGGAAAACATGGTGCTGACACTGTTCGGCGTTATCGCGGGCATGGGAATTGGAACGTTTTTACATCATTGCGTAATTCAGACCGTCGAGGTCGATATGATGATGTTCGGACGAAACGTGTTCCCGCGGAGCTACGGCTGGAGCGCCCTGATTACCCTGGCGTTTGCTCTGTTCGTCAACTTTATGATGTTCTACCGATTAAGAAAAATTGATATGATTGAATCGCTGAAAAGCGTGGAGTAAACAACAGAAAAAGGCCGTCCGCGGTGATGCAGAGAATCTGCAGAAACCGTGGGCGGTTTTTTCATTTTGAAAGTGAAATATGAGCCGGAATGCTTGTTTTTTCAGACATTTCGTTGTATAAAAAAAATAAGGGTTTTTATTAGAACAGAATCAAAAAACAAAGAGTAAAGGGGATTTTTACAAATGGGAACAACAGAAACGAAAAAAATGAGAGTCGGCGTTGTCGGCTGCGGAGCGATCAGTGATATTTATCTGACGAACATGATTCATAACTTTGAGAATCTTGAGGTAGCAGCATGCTGCGCAGGCCATCTTGAACATGCGAAAAAGAAAGCAGAGCAGTATGGCATCAAGGGCTGTACCTACGAGGAAATTCTGGCAGATCCGTCGATTGAAATGGTAGTCATTCTGACACCGGCACCGACCCACGAGGGGCTGATCCGTCAGGCACTGGAAGCCGGAAAACACGTTTACACTGAAAAAACAATGACCCTCGCACCGGAAACGGCAGCGAAACTGATCGAGCTGGCAGAGGAGAAACATCTCTATCTCGGTTCCGCACCGGACACCTTCCTTGGATCGGCACTGCAGACCGCAAGAAAAGCGATCGACGACGGGCTGATCGGCGAGGTGACATCTTTCGAAGCATGCGCAAACCGCGATCTTGATTTGCTGGCGAGCATCTTCCGTTTTCTGCGGATGCCGGGCGGCGGTATCTGCTACGATTTCGGTGTTTATTATCTGACCGCCATCGTCAGCCTTTTCGGCCCGGTGGACCGTGTCGTTTCCTCCGTGCGCAACCTTGCGCCGAAGCGCGTCAATGTCGTCCCGGACAGCCCGGAATACGGCCAGGAATTTGACTACAGCAACGAGAGCCAGGCTTTCACGATTCTGGAAATGAAAAACGGCGTGACCGGCACATTCTGTGTCAATGGCGACAGCACCATCAACGATCAGGCGGTATTCACAATTTACGGCAAAAAAGGTATTTTAAAGCTGGTGGACCCGAACAATTTCGGCGGCGATATCGTCTACATTCCGGGCGTGAAGGACTGGACACAGCAGGCAGTTACGGAAGTGCTGGATTATGGCTTTGCCTACAGCGAAAACAGCCGCGGCCTCGGTCCGTCCGAGATGGCAGAAGCAATTGCAGAGGGCAGACCAAACCGTGCGAATGCCAAAATGGCATATCACGTACTCGATACGATCGATCAGATTATGAAGAGTGCGGAAACGGGTGCATTTGAGAAGGTTCCATCCACCTGCGAAAGACCGGAGGCCATGCCGAATTCATAGCCTATTTCTGATAGGATTGCAGGTACATCTGACGGAAGTCGGTAGGGCTTACATTTTTTGATTTCAAAAAGACTCTGTTAAACGTAGAAATACTGTTAAAACCGGATTCGAGCGACACTTCGGTGATCGTGAGATCCGGTTTTTTTAACAGGTTTTCGGCGATATGGAGCCGTTCCCTGGTGACGAAATCCGTGAAGGAGAGGCCGGTGTATGCGCGGAACAGCTTGGAAAAATGGCAGCGGGAGAATCCGGCGACCTTTGATGCTTCTTCCAGAGAAACCGGTTCGGTGCAGTGACTTGAGATCCAGGTACATGCAGCAATCATCTGGCGGTGTACCTGTGCGGAATGGCCTGTTTTTTGCGGTGCGGCAGTTTCGGTCGGCACGGAGAGATTTTCGCCGAGCAGAATAAAAAACTGATACAGCAGAACGCATCCGCGCAGCTCGGAAAAACTGATACCGGAGAGGGAGAGCCTGCGCAGCTCTGTCAGAAATCCGCGGAGTTTTTCGATTTCCGGGAAGTTGTTCTGATTCAGAAGACGGATCTGATAAAAAAGATAAGCAACAGACTGGAAATCCACGCGTTTTTCCAGAAAATCTGCATCGAGCTGAAGCATGATCAGGCGATGTTCTCTGTTGGTTGTGGAAACAGCGTGCAGCTCGCCGGGCCAGATAAAAAGAAGATCACCGGGCTTTAGCGGAAAGGTTTCTCCATTTACTTCATAGATAATGCCGTCATCCTGTGCAAGCACAATTTCAATATAGTGATGCCAGTGCAGACCGAAATAGGCGGGGACATGCGAAATAGAGATATCGTAAACATAGCTGTTAGCAAAATGATTGTTTTCGAAAAAAGAAGTCGAATCGTTTCTCATGGCAAAAGAATCCTCCGTATCTGATAAACGGTATTATACAACAGAAGAGAGAAAAAATATAGAAAAAATCGAAACATCTGGGCAATGATCGGCAATATATAAGTAGTGTTTTACGAGGATCTGTATTATGGTTAAGATATGAAAATTGTGAAGAACGGCAGAAATCGGAAAAAGAGTGATGTGATTTTGGCGAAAATTCACAATAAAAGTTTATGAAAAGTGAAGAAGTGAGAGGTAAGCGAAAAATGCAGATTTATGTAGACGGAAATGCTGTGCGAAGCGGAAATGGGCAGAAGGAATATCCATTTCAGAAGATTTCCGAGGCGGCAAAAATTGCAAGGCCCGGCGACGAGGTGCTTGTAGCGCCTGGCGTATATCGGGAATATGTAGATCCGGCGAATGCGGGATGTGAGGATGCAAGAATTGTGTACCGTTCTGTGGAACCGGGAAAAGCTGTGATTACCGGTGCGGAAATTGTGGATAACTGGGAGCATTTGGAAGGTGATGTGTGGACAGCGCGCGTTTCAAACGGACTGTTTGGGGATTACAATCCATACACAACTCTGGTCAGCGGCGACTGGTTTATCGCATCCTACACGGCGCACACCGGAGAAGTGTATCTGAATGGAAAATCCATGTATGAGGTGACGAGCCTGGACAAGGTGAAAAAGCCGGAGATCTATAAAAAATCCTGGGATCAGGCATTCACGGTTTACACCTGGTATGTGGAGCAGGATGAAGAGAAGAATGAGACCGTTTTCTATGTGAATTTCCAGGGGAAAAATCCGAACGAAGAAACCGTAGAAATCAATGTACGTGAGAATTGCTTTTATCCGTCGAAGGAGGGCATCGGTTACATCACTCTGTCCGGCTTTGTTGTAAAACAGGCGGCAACTCAGTGGGCTCCGCCGACGGCATATCAGGAAGGAATGGTCGGTCCGCACTGGTCAAAGGGATGGATCATCGAGGATTGTGAGATTTCAGATTCGAAGTGCTCGGGCATTTCCCTTGGAAAATACAGACAGCCGAACAATGATAATAAATGGCTCAAATGGAAATTCAAAGATGGCACACAGACGGAGCGTGACTGTATCTGCCAGGCGCAGCGGGAGGGATGGACAAAGGAAAATATCGGAAGCCATATCATCCGCCGCTGCCACATCCATCACTGTGAGCAGACCGGTATTGTCGGACGGATGGGCGGTGTGTTCAGTATCATTGAGGACAACCACATTCACAACATCAACAATATGCAGCAGCTTGGCGGAGCCGAGATTTCCGGTATCAAGATGCATGCAGCGATCGATGTTGTGATGAGAAGAAATCACATTCATCATTGTACGATGGGCATCTGGTGCGACTGGGAGGCACAGGGAACACGCCTGACCCAGAACCTGCTGCACGACAACTGCCCGCCGGAGGGAACACCAAAGGCAGAGGGCGCAATGATGAGTCAGGATATTTTCATCGAGGTTGGCCATGGTCCGACACTGATCGATAACAACATTATGCTCTCACCGGTCAGCGTTCGTATGGCGACCGATGGTATTGCCTGCGTACACAATCTGATGCTTGGCTCATTAACTGCAGTTGGCGGCGGAACAGGAGACCGTTACACGCCGTATCACATCCGTCACCGTACCGAGGTTGCCGGATTCATGACATTCCTGCATGGCGATGACCGGTTCTACAACAACATCTTTATCCAGAATTACCCGGTTGAGGAAACAGAAACGGTTGAGGACATGGGCTTCAAGATGGAGGATAACCAGGAGGTCGGAACGCATGTGTTCGACGAGTATCCGACCTATGACGAGTGGATCAGCCACTTTGAGCTGGACAAACCGGCCGACATGAGCAAGCTGGAGCCGTATCACAATAAATGTCATCTGCCGGTTTGGGTAAACGGAAACGCTTACTTTAACGGAGCAAAGGCGTGTGTGAATGAAAAAGAGAATCTTATGGATAACGAGAACCAGGTTAAGGTGGAACTTGTGGAAAAAGACGGCCACTATTCCATCAAGACGAACGTGTATGAGTTCCTGAAGGATTTCCGGACGGGAATTATCAACAGTGATATTTTAGGATACGCCTTCGAGCCGGAGCAGAGATTCGAAGATCCGGACGGAAGCACGATTATCTTCGATCAGGATTATCTCGGCGAGCACCGCGGCGTGGCAGCAATGCCGGGACCGTTTGCGGATGGAGCTGAGGCAGAGAAGATTCTGTGGTAGAAGAAATCAGAACTTACCGGTTGATACGAAAAAAACAGGGCGCTGTGCAGGAAATGGCACAGCGCCCTGTTTTGGTAAAAGGAAAGTCAGGATGCCTTTGCAGAATCTTTTGCCGTCGGCATTTTCGCGTATAAGATTTTCAGCATAATCGGTGTTGCAATACTCGAGAAGAGAATCAGCAGAATCACGGCACTGAAGAAATCGCCGGATAAAAAGCCTGCATTCAGACCCTTTTGCGCAACGATCAGACAGACTTCACCACGGGTCATCATACCGACACCGATTTTCAGGCTGTCGCCCCAGGTAAAGCCGCATCCCTTTGACATCAGGCCACAGCCGATAATTTTTGCGACAAGGCCGACGATGACGAAACAGATGGCAAAGAGTACGAATTTCTCGTTCATGCCGCTGAGCGTTGTTTTGAGTCCGATACTTGCAAAGAAAATCGGTCCGAAAATCATATAGGAGCTGATATCCATTTTTTCTTCGATGTAATCGGAAGAATCGAGGGAACACAGGATAACGCCTGCAACGTATGCACCGGTAATATCGGCGATGCCGAAATATTTTTCGGAAATGTAGGACAGTCCGAAGCAGAGTGCAAGACCCAGAATCGGGAGACGGCGGGTGTGCGGAAATACGGAGTTCATGCGGTTGAACAGCTTAAAGCAGAGAAAACCGAGCACAATCGCAAGGGCAAAAAACAGAATGGTGGAGGCTGCTACTTTCAGCGGATTGGATGTCGGATCTTTAAAACCGATGACAACAGTCAGCACAATGATACCAATGACATCGTCGATGATGGCTGCATTTAAGATGGTTGTTCCAACCTCTGTTTTCAGCTTGCCGAGTTCTTTCAAGGCCTGTACGGTGATGCTGACCGATGTTGCAGTCAGAATAACACCGATAAAAACAGCGTGGTAAAATTCTTCCGTTCCGACAGCAGAGAAGCCATAAAAGCTCATGTATAAGATGGCTCCAAGAACGAGAGGAACAAAAACACCGGCACAGGCGATCAGCAGGGATTTCACTCCGGTGCGGAGCAGATCCTTCAGGCTGGTGCCAAGACCTGCGGAGAACATCAGCAAAATGACACCGATCTCAGCCATCTGTGCGAGAAAGTCAGACTGCTGAACAAGTCCCAGCACACTGGGTCCAAGGACAATACCGGCAATCAGTTCGCCCACAACCTGCGGAGCCTTGCATTTTCTGGCAAGAATACCAAACAATTTTGCGAATACGATAATGATTGCCAGGTCTTTTAAAATGACATACGTATCCATGAAAAAGATACCCCCTTTTATGAATTTTATGTATGTGTCGGCAGCTTGAAAGAGCAATGCCGGAGTTTGATACGCATACATTTTCAGTATAACAAAAATTGAGAAAAAATACTATCGGCAAGAAAGAAAAAATAAAGTAAAACGGAAAAATGATGCAGGCGTATGGAACCGTTCTTTTGTAAAACAAAACTGGAAAAGAGGATTGTGAGGGTTATATTAAGAGCAGTGAACGGTAATGGAAAAAGAGATATAGAAAAGAGCATGTAGATATAGTATGATCAAAGCAGCAAATAAATTTTACATGGAGTTCAAAAAGCGGGATCAAAGAAAAAACGAAAGGGGAAATAAAAAATGAGAGTTGGGAACGTGAAAGAAATTGTATTTTCCAAAGATCCAAAACAGATGAACTGGCTGCGGGAGGATTTCCCATACGCCGAGGTAAAATGCCCGCCGGAGTTTTCGGCTGAGGTGCAGAATGAGAAAGACGGAGATGTGCTGACAACAAAGATTGTGGTTTCTTACAACGGTGCGCATCCGTATTTTACAAATGCCGGAAGTATTGGGGTTTCATTTCCGTTGCAGGACCGCTACACGGACAGTGTGACCTGCCGTGACTATCGGTGCCATGCACATGTTTTCTGTGGGGAGAATACCAGTTATATTATGGCGCTCCGCATGGGCGGTGCGGCTCCGCATCTGGGAATGGTGCTCACAAAAGGCAGTCTTTCTGCTTACAGTATTGAGCGCGATCTGAAACTGCAGAGCAATGACAGAGGCTGCTTCTGGCTGCACCCGTCCGCACAGGAATTTGCGCCGGGAGATACAATGAAGCTGGAGTGGAAGGTATTTCCGCATCGGGGACGCGAAGATTTCCGGGAGAAATTAAGAGCATTTCCCCGGGTGATTCTGGTGGATGCTGAGCAGTATGTGATTTATCCGGGAGAGACGAGTAAGGTAACTATTGAGCCGACATTTCCAGCGGAAAAAGTGACGATAAACGGAGCATCGCTGGAAAAGACGGAAAATGGTGTTTATGAATATCTGTTTGAAAATGAAAACACAGGGGAGTATGTACTTTCGATCTGTGCCGACGAGGTGAAAACCACCTGCCGTCTTCTCGTGCAGGAGCGGCCGGAAACACTGGCTGCAAAACGGTGTGCGTTTATTGTTGATCACCAGCAGTATCATGGAAAGATCAAAGAACTGCAGGGCGCATATCTGCCGTATGATAACGAAGAAAAAAATCTCGTCTGCACGCCGGAGAATGATTTCAATGCCGGAAGAGAGCGTACGGGAATGGGCGTGCTGATTGCACGGGCACTGCAGCAGAATCTTTTAAAAGACCGGGAAAAAGCGGAGCAGAGTCTTCGTGAGTACCATGCATTCTATCTTCGCGAGCTGGTAAATGCATCAACTGGACTTGTATGCAACTGCTCAGGAAAAGACAACAGCTATTTTCGGCTTTACAACTACCCATGGGCAGTGACATTCTTTCTTGAATGCTGGAAGCTGTGGGGAGAAAAAGAAGATCTGAAGACAGCAGTTCATATCACAGAGAAATTTTATGAACAGGATGGATTCCGTTTTTATCCGATTGAAATGCCGATTGTGATGCTCTGTCATGAGTTGGAAAAAGCAGGAGAACAGAAGGATCTGAAAACAGTAAAAGATCTGTTTCGATGTCATGCTGATCAACTGATTGAGATTGGAACGGCTTATCCGGCTTCGGAAGTAAATTACGAACAATCGATCGTACAGCCGGCGGCCGAAGTCATTCTTCAGGTTTACGAAGTGACCGGGGAAGAAAAATACCTGAGCGGAGCCGAGCAGCAGATCGCCGTCCTCGAACTCTTCGATGGCCAGCAGCCGGATTACCATCTGCATGAAACTGCAATCCGCCACTGGGACGGCTACTGGTTCGGAAAACGCAGAGTTTTCGGCGACACTTTCCCGCACTACTGGAGTGCAGAAAACGGTCGAACCTTCAAGCGCTACGCTCGCCTGACCGGAAACGAAGAATATAATATTCGCGGTGAGCATTCCCTGCGTGGCGTGCTGTCCATGTTCTTTGAGGATGGAACAGCGACCTGTGCGTACGTGTATCCGTATTCCGTCAACGGCCAGAAAACCGATTTTGCCGATCCGTATGCCAATGACCAGGATTGGGGATTGTGCATGAACCTGGAATAAAGAATGACCAGAACCTTCAAACTGAAATCATACAGAGTGATTCAGTTTGGAGGTTTTTTGAAGGTTCAGATTGCAGCACGGAATCTGGCGGATGATTTGCAGAAGATATTACAGGCCAAGGCAGTTTTAAAAGAAGAAACCGGCGCGGAACTATTTATGTAATCTATGATTTCTGCCGCTTCGCAGGCGTTTCCCCATGGTATTACTGAGCAGATGTGCCGATAAAAGAAAAAGAAGAACTTTGCCGGAAAGAATCGGATGTGCGGACAGATTTTCCATCGGTAGAATACAGGAGCGTTTTTATCAAGGATAAGGAAGAACCGGAGCACTGGGCGCAGCTTCATATGAAGGAAGATACCATGGATTGTATGTGACAGAGAACGACGATTAAAGAATTTGAAAAAGCAGAAAACAGACATTTGAAAATAAGAAAAAATTTTAAAATAGCGTATGAAATTTTTGCGATTTGGAGTAGAAAATTTCATGCGTTATTTTTAATAATATCCCAAAACACATTAATCCAGTGGTCACAACCTTAATTTTGTGGTGTGTTTTTCGGCACTATGACGGAGATATAATAAAACCACAAAGAAAAAGAAACAAATTCACGGAACTATTGAGAATCAGATATGGCAGCGAAATGTTTTTTGCGGAACTCCTGATTCGGAATAGGAAAGAAAGAGAGGGAGAGCTGTAATGAAAAAAGCAGGAAAAGGAACGGCGTTGAAGCAGAAGAGAACCTGGAAGCAGGAAGTTCAGCATAACTGGCCGCTGTATGTACTGATTTTACCATCGTTCGTGCTGGCAATTATTTTTTGCTATGTGCCGATGGGCGGTCTGGTGATGGCATTCCAGGATTACAAGCCGTGGCTTGGCATCACCGGTTCACGGTTTGTAGGAATGGATAACTTCCGACAGATCTTCGAATTCAAAGAATCGTATCAGGCGATCATCAATACGCTGATCATCGCTGTCAGCAAAATTATTCTGGGACTGATTGTTCCGATTATCATGGCACTGCTTCTGAATGAAGTACATAACATAGGACTGAAAAAAGGAATCCAGACGCTGGTTTACCTGCCGCATTTCCTTTCCTGGG
>OJMN01002112.1_pt1 | contig 10506 bp, 6 predicted proteins | sample 1597261 | NCBI WGS metagenome assembly OJMN01 (sample SAMEA2452130, study PRJEB22498) | human gut metagenome | biome: human feces; feature: human gut; material: feces | place: Australia | collected 2012 | reverse complement strand
CTTGACGATCCCTTCCGTGAATCCCGATATTTGTGTCGGATGCGGGGGATGTGAATATGTCTGCCCGGTACGTCCGTTCCGCGCCATTTATATCGAAGGGAATCCGGTGCATCAGGAAGCTAAACCTTTTCAGGAAGCAGAAAAAGTCGGTACCAGAAAGTCAAATATTTCCCGTCTGGAGAGCGGGAGATATAATCCGAGTCTGGACTTTCTGGAAAAAGTTGCAGGAGGACTTGGCAGGGAGATTGAGGTAAAAGTCACGTGAGGAGGAAGATGCAAAAAGCATGACGATGAAACTTGGAAATTATAAGGATAACGACGTGGAACTGTGCCGTACCACCAATTCCAGAGTGAGTACACATACGGCGGAGGCACTGCTTGAACAGCACATTCCATTTACAAAGAACAGTAAAAAGATTCCTTTTTTCAAGAGGGAAATCTACCAGGGGGCAGATACCCTCTGGGTGATCACCATCAATCCACGCAGATACGGGCAGGCACGCCGCGTGATCGATGGTATGGATCGTGCATACCGGGAGCATCTGGTGTTATCCAATTACTAGAATGAAATTATGATAAAAATGTGAAATGCGTTTTAAAAGCAGAATGAGTGTGGTAAAATTCTATTCAGATAAAATCGTATGAAAAGCGATGGAAATGGAAGGAATGGAAGGAGCCATACTCATTTTTATGTTAGGGAACATGGAGCAGACAGTCGCACGTAAGCAGACAAAAAGGGAGAAAAACAACACACAAAAACGGACAGAAGGGTGGAAACAGAAGGGCATATGGCTGTTTTGGTATGCCGTGGTTCCGGTGCTTGCTTTTTACCTGATGGAGTGTTATGAACACAATCCGTTTGCGGAAGTGCGTGTGGGAGCACAGCTTTTTAATATTTTTTTGTTTGAGCTGATCGGATGGATGTTATATTTTCTGACCGGAAGAATGTGTTTTGCGTCCAGAGTGCTGTACGGACTTGCTGTGGCGTTTGGAATTACCAATCATTATGTGATGAAATTCCGTTCCACACCGTTTGTTCCGTGGGATCTGTTTTCGGCTGGAACAGCAGCTAGTGTGGCTGGAAACTATGATTTTACACCGGACCGGCGCATGGTGATTGTTACACTTGTTTTTATTGCATTATTTGTGCTGACCCGGTTTTTTAAAAAAGGCCCGCGTTTTTCCTGGAAAATAAGGCTGGGGAGTATCGTACTGGTGGGACTGGTATTGTGTACATTTGTCAATGCCCTGCAGCAGGAATCGTTTCAGACAAAACATTATCTGTATCCGTTTCTGTTCACACCGGCATATATGACAAAAGTAAACGGCATGGCGGTGACCTATGTGGCAGTGGAACGTCCGGCAGGATACGATGCGGATGAAGCAAAAGAGACGCTGGCGAAATACGAAACTAAAACAACAGAAACCGACACACAGGATCTGCCCAACATCATTGTCATCATGGATGAGGCATTTTCGGATTTAAAAGTGCTGGGACCGTTAGAAACCAATGAGGATTACATGCCGTTTATGCACCGGATGCAGCAGGGGGAGAAAAACACGGTCACGGGATATGTCCAGACATCTGTGTGTGGGGGAAACACTGCGGATTCGGAATTTGAATTTCTGACAGGCAATACGATGGCATTCCTTCCGAACGGAAGTATTCCGTATCAGCAGTACATCAAGAGCAGGACACCGTCTTTAGCAGGTTATCTGAAATCCTTAGGATATGCGACCTATGCACAGCATCCGTATCAGGCCAGCGGATGGAACCGGGATAAAGTGTATCCTCTGCTTGGATTTGACAATCTGGATTTTATGGAAGATTACAGGGATGTCTCCTATGTGCGCAATTATATCAGCGATGCATCGGATATGGAGCATATTATAGAAACTTATGAGAAAAACAAAGCCTCCGGCAAACCGGCCTTTATTTTCAATGTGACGATGCAGAATCATGGCGGATATACCGATACCTATATGAATCTGACGAATGATATCCAGTCACAGTATGCCAGCGAACCGCTCAATCAGTATCTGACACTGATCCACAAGACCGATCAGGCACTCGAAAATCTGATTGATTATTTTTCCAAAGTGGATGACAGGACGATCATCGTATTTTTCGGGGATCATCAGCCGAATGATACAGTGGCTTCTGTCGTGGAAAACGGGGCACAGGCAGAGACACAAAAACGTTATCTCGTACCTTATCTGGTGTGGAGTAATTATGGGATCGAGGGAGCGAAAGATAAAAATACGAGTCTGAATTATCTTGCGGCGCAGGTACTTACCGCAGCAGGAGTGCCGACGAATGCATACCAGAATTACCTCTTAAGTCTGAGCAAAACTTACCCGGTGATCTCTGCAGCGGGGCAGACAAAAGGGATCGGAGCCGATGAAAAACAGCTTCAGACTTACAAGAAGCTTCAGTATTATCAGTTGTTTGAAAAAAACAAGGAAAAGGATGAGTAAGAACATGAAAAAAATGATTTCGCGGATGGTGTCGCACCGGTCATTTCCTTATGTGATGGCATTTCTTATGCCATTTATAATCTGTGTGGTCATCTGTATCGGAAACGGGGTATATCCTTTCGGGGATAACTGTATTCTGCATATCGATATGTATCATCAGTACTGTCCGTTTTTTACAGAGTTTCTTCATAAATTAAGAACCGGCGGAAGTCTGCAGTATTCCTGGAACCTGGGACTGGGATCGGATTTTGTTTCCCTGTATGCCTATTATCTGGCGAGTCCGCTTAATTTTTTGATCGTGCTCTGCCCGAAACATTATGTGATCGAGTTTATGACGATACTGGTGCTGGCAAAGATTGCCCTGTGCGGACTGACTTTTTTCTTATTTTTAAAATATCATTTTCATCTGATTGGAAAAGACTCAAAACTCCATAAAAATCAGGTGATTCCGGCACTTGTATTTTCTACGGCATATGCATTGTCCGGATTTGTGGCAGCCTACAGCTGGGATATCATGTGGATGGACTGCATCCTTCTTTTTCCTCTGATCATGGTGGGACTGGAAAAACTGGTACGGGAGCAGAAACCGGGACTGTATTTTGTGACACTTGCATTGTCGGTGTTTGCAAATTATTACATTTCCATCATGATCTGCATCTTTCTGGTGTTTTATTTTATTCTTCTCTTTTTTACGCAGAAAGGAGGAAAACTGAAAGCATTTTTACGGTTCGCATGGTATTCCCTGCTGGCAGGGTCTGTCTTGATGGTACTGCTATTGCCGGAGATCGCCGTGCTTTCTGCTTCCGGGTCTGCTGAAGACAGCTTTCCGAAAACGCTGGAGTGGTATTTTTCTGTTATTGCGGAGCTGGGGCGTGCGGCAGCCGTCACTACAAGTTATACGGGAAATGATCACTGGCCGAATCTGTATGCCGGGGCATTTACCCTGGTACTAGTATGGCTGTATGTGCTGAACCGCAGAATCTCCTGGAAGGAAAAAGTTCCGCGTATGCTGATGCTTGTCTTTTTCCTTGTGAGCTTTGCGGATAATCAGCTGGATTATATCTGGCATGGTATGCATTTTCCGCAGGCGTTGCCGGGCAGACAGTCATTCCTTTACATTTTTGTGCTTCTGGTCATGGGATTTGCAACGATCCGCAAATGGAAAGGAACCAGACGCTGGCATATCATCATAGCAGTGCTTGCAGCACTGACACTGATGGTTCTCTCCGGATATTACGGGGATGAACTGGTGACGGAGTACATGGCTGTAGTTATTACCATGCTGTTTATCCTAGTTTATGGAATCCTGCTTCTTTTGCTTAAAATTGCCCCGAAGAAAATGCGGATAGCCCTGCGGGAAGCTGCCTTTTGTGTTGCCATTGCAGAACTGGCAGTCAATATGGCGGTAACCGGGCTTGGCGTTACCAGCCGCGTGGCATATACGGATAAACAGGGGTACTACGAAGATCTGCTGCAACAGGCAAAAGAGGATAACGGAAATGATGGATTTTACCGGGTGGAGGACAGTGGGCGGAAAACCAAAAACGATGACAGCCTGTACGGATACCGTTCGGCAACCATATTTTCCTCCCTGATGAATCTGGATGTCAGCCATCTCTTCCAGAGCCTGTATATGGAGGGCGGAAAAAATTTCTACTGTTACAATGGTGCTTCCCCGCTTCCGTCAGCCATGTTTTCGGTGAAGTATATGCTTTCCTCTAATCCGGTGGATGAAAGTCCACTGCGGACACTTGTGGGAAGCAGCAATGGAAATTATCTTTATCGGAATAACTACTGCCTGCCACTTGGCTATATGATGAGCGAGAAGGCAATAAAAGGCTGGGAATCTTCCATGCTTGATAGGATCGGTTCCCTGAATTCCCTGGCACAGCAGCTGGGAGCAAAAGGAGACATGCTTTATCCGGCAACCTGTACACAGTCGCAGGCAGCCGGGGATACGACAATTGATATTTCCGAGGATGGATATTATTATGCGGATTATGTGACCTGCAATGCGGATTCCCTGACAGTATCAAGAGATGACGGATGGACGCAGCAGTATGGAAAGACCACCCACCGCTATCTGCTGGATCTGGGAGAGTGCAAAGCCGGAACAAAGGTCCATATTACCAATCTCAATGCAGAAACGATCGAATACCATGTGTACCGCCTGAATTTCAAGGCCATGTGCACCGCGTATGAGACGCTCAGCGAACAGACCATGTCACTCGAAAAAATGACAGATCGCAGGATCGTTGGAAGTATCGATGTCAGGCAGGCGGGAAGACTGATTCTGTCAGTGCCGGCAGATGAGGGCTGGAGTCTGTATGTAGACGGTAAAAAGACGAAAATAAAGCCTTTCGCGGATGCACTCATTGGTGTACACTTAAAAGAAGGAACGCATAAGATCGAGCTGCGTTATACCACACCGGGCGTACAGATCGGAGCTGCCATCAGCATAGCTGCGCTTCTGTTATTCCTGTTTAGTATGTGGATAAGATATAAGATAAGGGGGAAATATGGGGAAAAAATGCATCAGCATCGTCGTACCGATGTACAATGAGCAGGAATCTCTGCAGATTTTGTACCGGGAATTAAACCGCGTGACACGGGAAATGGGCGATTATGATTTTGAATATTTATTTGTCAATGACGGATCGAAGGATGCAACACTGCAAAAGATCCGGGAACTTGCAGCAGAAGATGAGCGCGTGCACTATCTTTCTTTTTCCCGCAATTTTGGAAAAGAAGCGGCGCTGCTGGCAGGATTGTCCTATGCAAAGGGGGATTATGTGACGACGATGGATGCGGATCTGCAGGATCCGCCCACTCTTTTGCCACAGATGGCTGCGATGTTAGAAGCCGGAGACTGTGACAATGTGGCTACCCGGCGGGTGAACCGGCAGGGAGAGCCGAAGATTCGTTCGTTTTTTGCACGCATGTTTTATAAAGTTATGCGGAAACTTTCCCACATTGAGATTGCAGATGGGGCAAGGGATTACCGTCTGATGAACCGTGCAATGGTAGATTCCATTCTTTCCGTCAGCGAATACAACCGGTTTTCCAAGGGAATCTTTGCCTGGGTCGGATATGATACCAAATGGCTGGAATTTCAAAATGTAGAACGGTCTGCGGGAGAAACCAAGTGGAGTTTCTGGAAACTTGTGCGCTATTCGTTTGATGGGATTATCAATTTTTCGGATGTTCCGCTGAAGATTTCCTCGTATCTGGGGCTGGTGCTCACCGTGGTTTCTTTTATTGCAATCATCGCGGAAATCGTACGCGCATTGGTATTCGGGGATCCGGTTGCCGGCTGGCCGTCGCTGGTATGTATCGTGACATGCATTGGCGGAATCCAGCTGTTTTGTATGGGAATTATGGGACAGTATATTGCAAAAACCTATATGGAAGTCAAAAGACGTCCGCATTATATCATAAAGGAGAGTAACTGTACCCGGAACAAAAAGAACAACGCACAGAATTGACGCAGATATGCTTTTTCTATATAATGATACAGAAAGACTGCACTGCATTTGGGATGCCGCGCAGTCAGATCATAACAGGTGAGGAAGAATATGCGAAAGATAAAACGCTTTTTGAGTGCTCTGCTTTGCGGAGCAATTCTTATAACAGGAACACTTGCCGGAGTCAGTGTGCGTACAGATGCAGCAGCCAGCAGTTATGCCGTGCAGCTGCGTGCGGCAGGATTTCCGGATAGTTACATCAGTGCACTTTCCGCGCTTCACACAGCATATCCGCAGTGGCAGTTTCAGGCGGTTAAGACCGGGCTTGACTGGAATACCGTGGTCAGCAAAGAGAGCGTAAACGGAGTCAATCTTGTTCCGAAGACCGGAAATGACGCAACCAAATCCACCGCAGACGGTGCATATGACTGGACCACCAATGTGTGGACGGTCTATGACGGATCTTCATGGGTCGGTGCCAATTCTAAATATATCGCCTATTATTTAGATCCGCGGAATTTTCTCAATGAGACCGATATTTTTCAATTTGAAAGTTTAAGTTTCAGCAAGGTGCAGACCAAGCAGGGAGTTTCTTCTATTCTGAAAGGAACCTTTATGGAGAATACGGTTGAGGACAGCGATGGATCTACGCTGGATTATGCGCAGGCATTTATGGATATCGGTGAGGAAACCGGGGTCAGCCCATATCATCTTGCATCGAGAGTGCGCCAGGAGCAGGGGTTAAAAGGAACCAGTTCCCTGATTTCCGGAACTTATAGCGGTTATAAGGGGTACTATAACTATTTTAATGTGGGGGCAGCGGGCATTACCTCCACACTGGTCATCAAAAACGGACTGGCATATGCAAAAAAAGCGGGATGGAATACCCGTTATGCAGCGCTCGAAGGAGGAGCAAAAATTCTGGCGAAAAACTACATTGGTGTGGGCCAGGATACGTTGTATTTCCAGAAGTTTAATGTAGTGAATCAGAAGAATCTGTACAGCCACCAATATATGGCAAACCTTGCGGCTGCTTACAACGAGGGCAGAAAGCTTGGACAGGGGTATGCGGACAAGCAGCAGGCATTTGTATTCCGTATTCCGGTTTATTCCGGTATGCCGGCATCTGCAGAGACATTTACAGCCAGTGGAAATCCGAATAACTATCTGAAATCGCTCAGCGTAACCGGACAGACACTGACACCGGTATTTCGCGGAGACACGACTTCGTATTCCCTCGTCGTGGACGGCAAAGTTTCCTCCGTTACCATAAGTGCATCACCGGTAGCTGCGAAATCTTCTGTGACGGGAACCGGCACAAAAAAACTTCAGACGGGAACCAATACGTGTAAAGTTACCTGCAAATCGGAGAGCGGAGCATCCAAAACCTATACGCTTACCATTGTAAAGAAAGCTGGTGCAGCGGCAGAGACCGAGAAGACTTCCGTGACTTCGAAAACATATCAGTTGAAAAACAAAATGGTTACGGGGATTGCGCCGGGAACAAAGGCGGCAACATTTTTGAAAAAACTTAAAGTGACCGCGGGAACGGTCAAACTGTTCAGTGCATCCAAAAAGAGTGTTACCGGAATCGTTTCAACCGGCAATGTTCTGCAGGTGTATGACAGCAAAAACAAGAAAGTTTCTTCCTATACGCTTGTGATTTATGGAGATGTAAACGGAGATGGAAAGATCAACAAAACAGATCTGAACCGTTTGAACAGGCATCTGAATGGTACCCAAAAGCTTACCGGATGTTATCTTAAGGCCGCAGATACAAACCGCAAAAAAGACGGGGTCAATGTGCTTGATCTGGTATATCTGAACAAACATCTTCAGGGGAAGATCACCATTCAGCAGTAAAAGAAAGGCAGAACATATGAGACAAAAAAGCAAAGCAAAAGGAAAACGGATACTGGGAGTGGTACTGGCATTGGTATTTCTGATCAGTTGTATCATGACACCGGATGTGCATGCACAGGCAGAGAGCATGATCATTGCTTTAAGCGCCAGATCCGTGAAAATAGGAGATACTCTGGCAGTGACAGTGACACTTCCGGCAGGGGTGACGGGAACGGTAAATCTGACATATTCCAAAGATCTTTTTACTTATCAGTCAGCAACAGCGGAAACCAGTGTAAATGCAGGCACGGTTTCTATGACTCTGGGAAGTTACGGTTCCGGAAACAAACGTGCAAGCGGAACTGTTAAATTTAAAGCAGATGCGGCGGGAACTGCAAGTTTTGCCGCATCTGCACCATCTGCGGGCAATCAGGAAGGGGACCGCGTGGATGTGGGAGGTGCAAGTGTATCTGTAGCTGTTGAAAATGCGGCAGCGGCAGCAGATGACAAATCAAAAGACAATACGCTGGCATCCCTGACGATTTCCGAAGGAACCCTTTCTCCGGAATTTCAGTCGAAAGTTACCGAATATCAGGCAAAAGTGGGAGATCAGGTGACATCGCTGGCAGTCAGCGCACAGCCAAATGATGCTAAGGCATCTGTGATCTCGGTCAGTGGGGCAGACAAACTGAAAACTGGTGTAAATAAAGTTCAGATCGTCGTGCAGGCGGAAAATGGTGTGAAAAAGACCTATACCATTCAGGTGACCAGAGGAGCTGCGCAGCAGGAATCACAGGATACACAGCAAAAAGGAGAGACACAGGCTCCGGCAGACGGGCAGCAGTATTTTACGATTGACGAAACAAATCTCTATCTGACAGACAGTATTCCGGATCGCTATGTTTTGGATGGCTTTGTCAAAGATACAGTGACTTTGTGGGAAAATCAGTATCCGTGCATGCGCAAAGACGGAATAGACACACCGCTGAGACTTTTGTATCTGGTGGATGAAAACGGACAAAACGGTGCTTTGTATATGCTGGATCTGGATGATCCGGAAGAAATTTATCCGTTTGTATGTATGAACTATAACCAGTATAAGCATACCATAGGGGAAGAGACAACATCTGCAGAAGCTTCTACCCAGGAAGGGGAAACGGGCCTGTTCCAGAGTACGGAAAGCCAGATGCGGCTGATTCTCTGTGCGTTCGTTGTGGTTGTACTGATTCTTCTGATTATCATAGTGGTTCTGATCGTCAAAAGAAAAAAAGATGATGACGATCCTTATGATGATTTTTATGACGATGATGATGACGACGATGAGGATTACGATGAGGATTACGATGATCCGGACGACGAAAAACTGTATGAAACGGATGATCCGGATGACACCGGGATATCCAAGCGTTACGGAAAGGAAACATTCCGCAAAAAAGGCGGATTTATGCATAAACTGTTAGAGGGTATTGAGGATGATCTGGACGATAATCTGGAGGATGACCTGGATGATCCGGAAGAAGATACCGATGACAGGGAAAAAGAGCGGGAGAAGCGGGAGGACCATTACCGGGATGCAGATGATGAAGATATCATGCTGCAGAAAGAACTGGCAGAAGAAGTTCGAAGCTCCATGCTCGGAAGAAAGAAGAAAACAACCCAAAAAGATACCGATGACGATATCGAATTTATTGATTTGTAGAATTGTAACAGGAGGTATAAATTTTGATTCCATATACAGATAAGGCGAAAAAAGCTCTGAATTATGCGAACCGCCTTTCCCGTTCGTCCGGCTGCAACTATGTCGGAACCGAACATATTCTGGCGGGGTTGCTCAAGGAAGGAACCGGTGTAGCAGCAGAAGTACTGACAGCCAATAATGTGGAACTGGAAGCGCTGCTTAAGCTGATTGATGAACTGGTTGCGGCAGGTGAGGAGGTGACGGTGGCAGACCGTGACGGATATTCTCCGCGTACCCAGATGGTGCTGGATCGTGCCAGGGAGATGGCAGACCGTTTTGACAGTGAACGGATCGGAACCGAACATCTGCTGCTTGCCATCATAAAAGAGGGGGATTGTGCAGCTTCCCGGCTTTTAAATACAATGGGAGCCAACCCACAGAAACTTTTTGTGGATATTCTTGCTGCGATGGGAGAGGACCCGGCACAGTACCGGGAAGAAATCCAGCGTGGAAGAAATGAGGAGGCAACACTTACCCCTACGCTCGATCAGTATTCCCGCGATCTGACAGCTATGGCGCGGGCCGGACGGTTAGACCCAGTAATTGGCAGGGAAAAGGAAACCGAACGGGTGATCCAGATCCTGTGCCGCAGAGGCAAAAATAATCCGTGTCTGATCGGAGAGCCGGGTGTCGGTAAGACAGCGATCGTTGAAGGAATTGCACAGAGTCTGGTAAACGGAAACGTACCGGATATTGTGGCAGATAAACGTCTGGTATCTCTGGACATGTCCGGACTCGTTGCAAAATCCAAATACCGCGGGGAATTTGAAGACCGTATTAAAAAAGTGATAAATGAAGTGGAAACGGCTGGGAACGTGCTGCTGTTTATTGATGAACTGCACACGATTATTGGCGCAGGTGGAGCAGAAGGTGCACTGGATGCGTCCAATATTTTAAAACCGGCACTTGCACGCGGAGATGTGCAGGTGATCGGTGCAACCACGATCGAAGAGTATCGCAAGTATATTGAAAAAGACGCAGCAC
>OJMN01002111.1_pt1 | contig 10517 bp, 7 predicted proteins | sample 1597261 | NCBI WGS metagenome assembly OJMN01 (sample SAMEA2452130, study PRJEB22498) | human gut metagenome | biome: human feces; feature: human gut; material: feces | place: Australia | collected 2012 | reverse complement strand
AAGCAGCATAAAGAAATATTCATCATCGGATGAATGGACATGGATATTTTCTTTTAATTCCTTGCATTTGTCTGTAAGTAAAGGATGGATGGGGACATACCGCTCTTTATGATTTTTGGCCTCGTGAATAGTGATATATCCTTCTCCGAGGTTGATATCACGGATTCTGGCAAGGCGCAGCTCTGAAACACGCATTCCACTGGTGTACAGGATACGGAAAAAGACCGGCATCACATCAGCACGATACGGGCAGGAATCCGGCACCGACTGACTTTTGTCAACTGCATCAAAAAAACTTTGAAGTTCTTCATCTGTGTAAATATGTGCATCGTATCTGCTCCTTTTCCGGGTGATCCTTTTCGGCGGAATATATGCAGGAATCCCGATATCGTTGAGATATTTGCAGAAAACCCGCATGACACTGATACGGCTCGCCTGATTTGTGACAGTTTCATAAGTCCTTTTTCTGCACCATAGGTCACAAAGCTCTTTAGAGATACGCTTTTCGGAAAGATTGTTTTCACATAAAAAGGTGTCAATGCGTCGCAAGGAGCCTGCTTCTGATTCATAAGAGAATCCAAGTGCACGTTTTAATGCTATAAGATCATGGATCTCCTCTTGAAAAATGCTGTTATAGATTTCTTTATCCATGGCAGAATTCCTCCGGTGAAAGCACACATTCGGCCAGTTTCTGCAGATCTGTCTTCAGATAAACAGCCGTTACATCAGAATCAGAGTGCCCAAGGATATCTGTAATGACCGGAAGCGGTGTCTCCATTTCCAGTAGCATGGAGCCGGCAGAATGTCTTAAGGAATGAAAGCCGGAGTGCTTTTTTGTACGCTGGTCGATACCTGCTTTCCTCATGTATCTTACAAGCTGTTGCTGCATATGGTTTTCATTGCCGATAGGATCAAATGGCGGCATATGTTTCAGGAACACCTGATCCGATTCGTAGTACTGAGGTCGCCCATTTTTGATATAATCGATCACCGCCCAGCCTACCGCATCAGGTATTGGCAGAGTTAATAGTTTATGTGTTTTATGCTGTATGAGAGACAGCTTTTTATCTTCCCAGTTAAAGTTTTGGAAACGCAGGTTTTTGATATCTCCAATCCGAAGACCAAGAACACATGCAAGAAGGATCATTGCATAGTCACGTTTTCCGATAGGGCTGTTCCGATCAATGACCGAAAGCATTGCTTTCAGTTCATCAAGTTTCCATGCAGAAGGTATTTTGGCACTTTTGGAAACAGCAGGCATATGGATCTTTTCAGCATAATCAGTGGAGAGTATTCCGATAGAATAAATAAAACGCAGAAAATGTCTGATCCCGCAAACATTCTGTTCTATGGTCTTAAAACTATACCCTGCCAGCGTTTTCAGATAAGAATTGCAAACATCCATAGTGATATTTTCTATAGTTCCAATCTTCCTCTGCTGAAGATAGTCCATAAAAGCCCTGGAAATCCCTTTATAATGTCCGATTGTACTTGCTGACAGTTCCGTAGAATTCAGAAAATCTAAATAATCCGTATATAAATTTAAATAGTACGCATTCAACGTAATAGGATTTTTTGAGGCATAGTATCTTCTGGTAAGCACCTGATGCAAACGGTAATCTTCCAGCATATGCACAACACGGAGCAATTGGACTCTCTGTTGGGAAAGCGTTCCATTATTATATTTCGTAATGAAGCCGTATTGTTTTTCGAGATATTTAAGTCCCCGTTCCATATCGTATTCGGTATTTCCGTACTCTTCCGTAAGAAAGCACTGGATCTTATTCCATTCACCTTCATAAAAGCGGATGGTTGCAGAAGAATAGTTGTTTTCCTGCAACAGTTGTTTTAGTCCTTCTGTAATCATTTCAAGATTCATGAGTTTCTGACTCCTTTCTTTTTTTATGATTACAGAATAACAAAGTGTAGCATTTTTGCTTGTATTATGCCGAGATAAATTTAAAGAAATTCCGTATTTACGCAGATAATCAGCGTTATCTCGTCATAACGTTTATCTCGTCATAAGGAAATGGAGCAAGCCCGATACTTGCAAATATATATCTGCATTATGTATTGGATCCGTCTCCAATGATATACAGGCCTTTGTATCTGCTTTCCAGATTTTCATCAATATCAACTTCCATATTATAGAACTTAACCTCCACACCATAGAGGAGGGTGTCGTCATTAGCTGTCCCGGGAGCGATTTTATCCAGAGCATAAATCATTTCAATGATTCCGTCAAGGATACGTTTCGGGAGAACAAGACTCAGATCACCGGGAGTAGCTGCGAGAGTAGGTCGTACCATACCTTCTTCGATACGTGCAACCGTACTCCTTCTTCCGCGCACCAGATCGCCGAAACGCTGTACGATCACACCGCCGCCCAGCATATTGGAAAGACGGGCAATGCTTTCGCCATATCCATTACTGTCTTTAAATGGCTCAGAGAAATGTTTGGCTACCAACAGTGCGAAGTTTGTATTTTCTGTCTGTTTGGACGGATCTTCATAGCTGTGGCCATTTGCTGTGACAATGCCGTTTGTATTTTCGTTTACAACGATGCCATAAGGATTCATACAGAAAGTCCTCACATTATCTTCGAATTTTTCTGTTCTGTAGACAATCTTACTCTCATACAGTTCGTCTGTCAGGTGTGAGAAGATAACAGCAGGAAGTTCTACACGTACACCCAGGTCTACCCGGTTTGATTTGGTTGGGATATCAAGTTCTTTACAGATCTGTTCCATCCATTTGCTTCCGCTTCTGCCTACGGATACAATGCATTTGCTGCAGTCAGTGGTATCATTCTTTGTGATGATACGGTATCTGTCTTCAAGTACTTCCAGACGTTCTACAGGAGTGTTGAAATGAAAATCAACATGCTCTTTTAATTTTGCATATAAGTTCTCAAGAACCACATAGTTAATGTCTGTTCCCAGATGACGTACGGAAGCATCCAGAAGCTTTAATTTGTTCTGCATACAAAGTTTTTTGAATTTGGTTCCGGCTGTAGAATACATTTTTGTGTCCTGTCCGCCGTAGGCAACATTGATCTCATCTACGTAACGCATCAGGTCAAGAGCGTCTTTCTTTCCAATATGTTCATAAAGTGTTCCGCCGAAATCATTTGTGATATTGTATTTGCCGTCAGAGAAAGCACCGGCACCGCCAAAGCCGCTCATAATGGCACAGGTTTTACATTTGATACAGGTTTTTACTTTGTCACCATCAATTGGGCAATGTCTTTTACTGAGAGGATTTCCAGCCTCAAAAACAGCAATCTTTAAATCGTTATTTTGTTTCATCAGTTCATAGGCAGAGAAAATACCGCCAGGTCCTGCGCCGATGATCACTACATCATATTTCATATATACTACGATCCTTTCAGGTAAAAATATTTTGTAAATCTGCAGCAAGTCTCCTGAACGCACTATTTAACTGATAAATTGCGAAGCGGATGATATTATGCGCCTGAAGAGAATGCCATAGATAAGTCTGCGTTACTGAGAACGAAGGAGACAGTAATAAGTATATCATAAATAAATGAAAAAATCTTATGTTTTTGTGAATGGACTTATAGGATAACATTATAAATAATGTTTTAACCGAATCAGGTAAGTCCCCTGTGGAGATTGCGAATATCCGCCTGACTTTCTGCAGGATATGATAAGCAAAATATATTATAGATATGAGAAGATATCAGGTTAGGGGTAAAATACCTTTTGCCCTAACATCATGAGAAAGATAAAAAGAACAAATAGTTCTATAAAAGGACACAACTACATCATATTGATACTGAATCCGAAAAAATTATTTTTCCTCAGGTTTGGCATTATCCGGAATGTGTTCTACAATATCACCGAAATCGCAGTCAAGGATTGAACATAAGATATCAAGACTGCGGATTTCCACATTTTCATTATGACGGAGTTTATCCAGAAAAGAAGTGCTTATGCCATAGTGAGTGTACAGGGCATACTGGCTGATTTTCCGCTCCTTCATAGTCTTCCATAATTTTCTATAGCTTATCATATGTAATAACCGTCCGATTTGTTCTTGATTCATATTTATTATCGGGTTAAAATAGGTCTTGTAACAGTGTCTTTATAAAGACACTATTGAGAAGGAAAGTGATATAATGAAGACGATCAGAAAGATAATGGAAGGCGTGGCCGCAGCCTGCATATCAGTGGCAATGTATTACTGCTTCCTGAGTGGAGCCCCTGCCGGGGGAACAGAGAGAACTGTTTATATGATCCTGGATGGAATATTCTGTATTTCTGCCTGGGTGGCAGGAGTGGGGATATTATGGTATGTGAGATGGCTTCGCAGACGGAACAAAGAACTGGGAAATATGATAAAGATTTTGCTTAAAAATGCAGACAAACTTGACAAATAGGAAATTCTGCCATACTATAAAAACCAACGAAAACGAAAGGGGAATCCTGCAAAATGAATGAAAATGTCATCAAAGCCGCACTGTTAGGATTTGGAACAGTAGGAACAGGTGTATATAAGGTACTGAAGAATCAGGAAAAGGAAATGTCGGCCAAGATTGGCTGTAAAGTTGAGATAAAGAAAATCCTTGTGAGAAATATAGAGAAGGCAGCAGCGAAGATAGAAGACGCCTCATTGCTCACCAGCCAGTGGGATGAGATTATAAATGATCCGGAGATTGAGATTGTGATTGAACTGATGGGTGGGATTAATCCTGCAAAAGAGTATATCCTTTCTGCATTAAAAGCCGGTAAGCATGTAGTCTCTGCAAACAAGGATCTGATCGCAGTACATGGTCATGAGCTTCTGGATGCGGCACATGAGAGTAAAGTGGATTTTCTGTTTGAAGCAGCAGTAGCAGGTGGTATTCCGATCATCAGACCATTGAAACAGTGTCTGGCAGGAAATCACATGACAGAAGTTATGGGTATTGTAAACGGAACCACAAACTTTATTCTGACAAAGATGACTCAGGAAGGTATGGAGTTTAAGGATGCCCTGGCACTTGCAACAGAACTTGGATATGCGGAGGCTGATCCGACTGCTGATATCGAAGGTCTGGATGCAGGACGTAAGGTAGCGATCCTTGCATCTGTGGCATTTAACTCACGTGTGGTATTTAACGATGTATATACAGAGGGAATTGCCAAGATCACATCAAAAGATATTCATTATGCGAAAGAAATGGGACGTGATATCAAGCTTCTGGGTGTTGCAAGAAACGAAGCAGACGGAATTGAAGCATATGTGTGCCCGATGCTGATCCCCAGTTCCCATCCGCTTGCAACTGTAAATGATTCCTATAATGCAGTATTTGTCCATGGAGATGCAGTGGAGGATGCCATGTTCTTCGGAAGAGGAGCAGGAGAACTTCCTACAGCCAGTGCAGTTGTGGGTGATGTATTTGATATTGTGAGAAATATTCTTGCAGGATGCTGCGGCAGAATCGGATGTACCTGTTACAAGAATATCCCTGTTAAGAAAATGGAAGATACACATAACCGTTATTTCCTCCGTCTCAAAGTAGAGGATCGCTGCGGTGTTCTTGCCGAGATGACTGCTATTTTTGCCAAATATCAGGTCAGTGTTGCACAGATTATCCAGAAAGATACCAAGGTGGAAGGGTGTGCGGAAGTAGTTGTGATCACTGAGAAGGTAAGAGAAGGTGATTTTAGAACTGCCATCGAAGAACTGAGAAACAGGGATTCCGTAAGAAAGATTTCCACGATCATTCGTGTATATGGAAAATAAGTTACTGTTCTTTTCATATATTATAGTAATGAAAATGAAACAGATACAAAAAAAGAATTGAAAAATCCTGAGATTTTGATACTATATAAGAGATGTCAGATATAAAAGATTTATTGTGCAGAGATGATCAGTTTTCTGCTCCTGATATCAGCAAAACAGTTATCAATTATGAATAAACATAAAAGGAGAACATTATGAGCAAAAAACCAACCGTATTAATGATTCTTGATGGATATGGTCTGAATGACAAAAAGGAAGGAAATGCTGTATATCTGGCTAAAACACCGGTTATGGACAAGCTGATGGCAGAATATCCATTTGTAAAAGGAAACGCAAGCGGACTGGCAGTAGGTCTTCCGGACGGACAGATGGGTAATTCTGAAGTAGGACATATGAATATGGGCGCAGGCCGTATCGTATATCAGGAACTTACCAGAATCACAAAAGAAATCCAGGACGGTGATTTCTTTAAGAATGAAGCTCTTCTTGCAGCAATGAAGAACGCAAAAGAGAATAACTCCGCAGTGCATTTCATGGGACTTCTTTCTGATGGTGGTGTGCACAGTCATAATACACATCTTTATGGATTACTTGAGATGGCTAAGAGAGAGGGCGTTGAGAAGGTTTACGTACATTGTTTCCTTGACGGTCGTGACACACCTCCTGCATCAGGTAAAGAGTTTGTAGAGGCTCTTGAAGCAGAGATGAAGAAGATCGGTGTAGGTGAGATTGCTACTGTTTCCGGACGTTACTATGCAATGGATCGTGATAACCGCTGGGATCGTGTAGAACTTGCATACAATGCTCTTACAACAGGAGAAGGCGTAAAGGGAACAGATGCACCAGCAGCAGTTCAGGCTTCTTATGATAATGATAAGACAGATGAGTTTGTTCTTCCTACAGTTATCGAGAAAGACGGACAGCCGACAGGTGTTATATCTGATAAAGATTCTGTTGTATTCTTTAATTTCCGTCCTGACCGCGCTCGTGAGATCACAAGAGCATTCTGCGATGATGATTTCCAGGGATTTGAAAGAAAAGCAAGACCACAGGTTACTTTCGTATGCTTCACAGATTACGATGACACCATTCAGAATAAACAGGTTGCATTCCACAAGGTTCAGCTTCACAATACATTTGGTGAGTATCTTGCAGCACACAATATGACTCAGGCGCGTATTGCTGAAACAGAGAAATATGCACATGTTACATTCTTCTTCAACGGCGGTGTGGAAGAGCCGAACAAAGGAGAAGACAGAATTCTGGTTAAATCTCCGAAGGTTGCAACCTACGATCTTCAGCCGGAAATGAGTGCACCCCAGGTTTGCGAGAAACTGGTAGATGCGATCAAATCTGACAAATATGATGTGATCGTGATCAACTTTGCAAACCCGGATATGGTTGGACATACAGGCGTACAGGAAGCTGCCATCAAAGCAGTGGAAACTGTTGATGAATGTGTTGGCAAAGCAGTAGAGGCTCTTAAGGAAGTGGACGGACAGATGTTTATCTGTGCTGACCATGGAAATGCAGAACAGCTGATCGACTATGAGACAGGTGCTCCGTGGACTGCACATACAACAAATCCTGTACCATTTATTCTTGTAAATGCAGATCCGAAATATACACTGCGCGAGAACGGATGTCTTGCAGATATCGTTCCTACACTGATCCAGCTTATGGGAATGGAACAGCCTGCGGAAATGACAGGAAAATCACTTCTTGTAGAGAAATAATATAATACAAAAACTGTGAGAACTGCTTTGCAGACATCAGCAGTTCGTGATATTGACGAAACCCTCTGACACAAATCAGAGGGTTTTTTGTTTGTTTTTGGTGATTATGTAGAAAATCATGGAATTAAAAAACACATCTTGAAATGGAAAATTTTTTCAACTATAATCGCTCTGATATCTGATAAAACAGATATCGAAAACAGCAAATAAAGAGGATTAAAAAAGGATTGGGAGGGTTTATTGGAATGCAGACAGACATGACAGTTGGGAAACCAATGAAGATGATACTTGACTTTACGATACCTGTATTTATAGGTAATGTATTCCAGCAGTTTTACAACATGGCAGATGCCATAATCGTAGGAAAATTTGTAGGAACAAAAGGGCTGGCAGCGGTTGGTTCAACAGGAACGATCATGTTTCTGATCATAGGTTTTCTTACGGGACTGACAGCCGGTTTTACAGTTCTGACCTCACAGAAATTCGGTGCAGGAAAGATGGATGAGATGCGTCAGTCAGTGGGAAATGCGGCGTTACTTTCAATTATCATTTCGGTTATAATGACGGCTGTCAGTATGGTGGGGATGCACTCGCTTCTGACATTAATGCATACACCGGAGGATATTTTTCAGGATGCATATACCTACATTATGATCATATGCGGAGGTATTTTTGCACAGGTATTATATAATATCCTGGCCAGTATCCTCCGTGCACTGGGAAACAGTAAGGTACCACTGTATTTTCTGATCTTATCTGCAATGCTGAATATTGTGCTTGACCTTGTATTTATCATCGTGTTTAAGCTGGGAGCACCTGGAGCAGCCTGGGCTACCATTATTTCCCAGGGAGTTTCAGGAGTCTTATGTCTGGTATATATCTGGAAGTTTGTGCCGGAGCTCCGTATGAAAAAAGAAGACTGGTATTTTAGACGTAACCTCGCAGCCAAGCAGATCGGTGTGGGAATCCCAATGGGACTGCAGTATTCCATTACGGCGATCGGAACCATGATGGTACAGTCAGCCTTAAATATGCTTGGCTCTTATGCGGTGGCGGCGTTTACAGCAGGAAGTAAGATCGAGCAGATCTTCACCCAGGCATATGTGGCACAGGGAACTGCCAGCGCTACCTACAATGCACAGAATATCGGAGCCGGAAAGCTTGAGAGAGTGCGGGAAGGCTTCCGGGCTTCGCATTTTATAGGAATTGTATATTCTGTTGTTGTTGGCAGTTTTCTGTTCTTTGCGGGAAAATATTTCGCATATCTGTTTATCTCAGATAACATTGAAGAAGTGCTTCCTATGGTAGCAATCTATGTAAAATGTGTGGCACTGTTTTTTATTCCTCTGTATTTTGTCAATGTACTGCGAAACGGGATCCAGGGAATGGGATATGGTCTTCTTCCTATGATGGCCGGTGTAGCTGAGCTTGCAGGAAGAGGGATCACCGCTACCATTGCAGCCGGAAAAAGTAGCTATATCGGTACCTGTCTTGCAAGTCCGGTGGCCTGGATCTTTGCGTCAGTGCTCCTTTGGGTAATGTACGTCTATGTTATGAAAGATATGGCGCGGAAGCTGTACGGTACAAATAAGTTATAAAAAAACCGTGAAATGAGATGCAATTTCCGGAAAGTATGATATAATGAAAAAGCTGGTGAGTAAGACCAGAAAGTATCAATGGAAAGATGCCTTTTTTGAAGGCACATGAACATAGAGGTGAATAAATATGAGCAACGATGAAAAGAGGGATATCGAGGACAGGATCAATGATGCCATGGCAAAAATCGTCAGTGATACTGCAGGAGAGCCTCAGCCTGAAAATAAAAATAACAGATCAGCTGCTCACAAGTCGGCAAGACCTTCGAAATCAGCAAGGCCAAGGAAGATCACCTACGTACCTATCGATGAATCTGAATTTGAACCTATCGTTATACCCGAAAAGAAAAAGCATAAGGCACTGAAGGTGACCGGAATGATCGCCGCCATGGTTTTGGTAGTGGCAGGCTGTGCATATGCAGGAGTATCTTATTATTACACCAGTCATTTCTTTGAGGGCACAACGATTAACGGGATCGACAGCTCCAACAGGACTGCATATGAGGTTGAGCAGGAGATCGCAAAAAAAATGGAAGGCTATTCCATCCAGGTAAAGGCCAGAGATCAGGAACCGCAGACTATAGAAGGAACGGATATCAGTTATCGTTATATATCCAGTGGTGAAGTTCTGAAGCTTTTGAAAGCGCAGAAGCCCTATGAATGGGTGAGAGGATTTTTTGAAAAGACGACTTACACAGCCAGTGAGCAGACAGCTTTTGACAAGTCAAAGCTGGAGTCAGAAGTGAAAGCACTGAACTGTGCCCAGAAAGAGAATCAGGTAGCACCGGAGAATGCGTACGTAAGCTTTAATGATTCCGAGTTTACGATCGTGCCGGAGACAGTGGGAAGTGAACTGAAGGTAAAAGAAGCCTATCAGATGATCAGTGATGCTATCAGCAGCGATGACGGGGAAGTAGATCTTGGCAGTAACCCGGATGCTTATGTGAAAGCAGATGTGACCAGCGACAGTGCAGATCTGCAGGCAACGGTGGATGCATATAATAACTTTGCGAGGGCAAGCATCACCTACACATTTGGAGATGAGACAGTAACACTTGATGGAAGCACCATCAAGAACTGGCTGCAGTTTGACGAAAAGGGCCAGCTGATCCAGGATGATGCATCCTTCAAACAGCATATCGTGGATTATGTGGCACAGCTTGCAGCGGATCATGATACAGTAGGTACAGAGCGTCAGTTCCAGACAACAAGCGGAAGAACTGTTTCGGTTTCCGGTTCTGCATATGGCTGGAAGATCGATCAGGACGGAGAGGTGGCACAGCTTACCCAGGAGATCCAGTCCGGAGCTCAGACGACCAGAGAGCCGGTTTATTCCATGAGAGCCAATTCTTATGGTGTGAATGATCTGGGAAATACCTACATTGAAGTGGACCTTACAGAACAGTATATGTGGTATTATCAGAATGGAAATATT
>OJMN01002108.1_pt1 | contig 10526 bp, 12 predicted proteins | sample 1597261 | NCBI WGS metagenome assembly OJMN01 (sample SAMEA2452130, study PRJEB22498) | human gut metagenome | biome: human feces; feature: human gut; material: feces | place: Australia | collected 2012 | reverse complement strand
TGCCGGACTGGTGATAGTCTTATTATTTTTCGGTCAGTGGTTTGTTCTTTATAAGCATTTCGCGAATTACGTTTTGCGTATATTCTCCGACATGCCTCTTATCTTCTTTGCTCAGTTCATCCGGATAGATTGGCTTACCGTATTCTACTACAACTTTTGCAGGAGATATCTTCGGGAAGTGTGCCTCGAAAATGTTGGCTGAATTGCTGATCGCAATTGGGATGATCGGGCAATTGGCCTTGGTAGCGATTTTAAAGCTTCCTTCATGGAAGGGAAGCATGTCCAGCTCATCTTTATTTCTGTTTCGGGTTCCTTCCGGGAAAATACAGATGGAAATTCCGGATTTTACTTTGTCTACTGCGGTCAGGATCGTTTTGAGTCCCTGTTTGATGTCTTTCCTGTCAAGGAAGAGACAGTGGAGATAACGCATCCATGTGGAAAGAAGAGGAATTTTCTCCATCTCTTTTTTGGCAATGTAGCCTGTACGGATCGGACAGCGGGAGTAAGTAAGAAGTATGTCGAAGTAGCTTCTGTGGTTGCCGATATAAAGTACAGGTGTGTCCTTTGGCACATTTTCTTCTCCGATCACAGTAATCTTTGCACCGGTGATCTTAAGGATAAATCGGAATACTGCCTGGATGATCCTAAGGGAGCTGATATCCTTCTTTTCAGGAGAAAATCTGCCGATGATCCATTCGACCAGCAGGATGGGGATGGACAGGATCAGGTATCCGATCACAACAATACAGACTAGGATAAATCGTATCATTCGTTAATTCCTTTCCGGGCATTATATAATGCTGATGCCCATATATAAGTATAGAAGTTATTATAAGGAATTATGAGATATCCTGCAAGAAATAAATCATAGTATAATGATTTTTTGGCATTAAATAAAGCACTCAGGACAGGATTCTTTCCTGCAGAAAAGCAGTTACTGTCGGATATATAGCATAGAGTATGGTAATAACAGGGCTGTATCCGGCATAGAATATTTAGCGAAGAATGAGCAGGGGTGCATTATGGGCAAAAGGACAGGAGGACTGCTCTGTGTGTTGCTGTTGGCTCTTTTGCCGGCGGGCTGTCAGTTTATCAGGATTGAGGAGGGCGAACGTACACCTCTGGAATATACGATCGTAAAGCAGGAGGAAATTCCGGAAGAGATTTCAGAACTGATGGAACAGAAGAAAAAGAAAGTATTTCAGATGACCTATCAGGTGGGAGATATAAGGTATCTGATGAAGGGATATGGAGAGCAGCTTACAGGAGGGTACAGTATTCAGGTGGAGGAGGTTTCCGAATCAGAGAACGCAGTATTCTGCAAGACAAGGCTGATAGGTCCGGAGAAAGCGGATGCAGGCAGTGAACCGTCTTATCCCTGTATTGTCCTGAAAATCAGAGAAACAGAGAAACCGATAGAATTTTTGGGTTTTATCATAAAGTAAACAGAGAAAGGAAGGAAGCAGGTTGGAATTAAAAAAAGAAAGTATTCAGATGCTGCGTATCAAAAATAAAGCGGCAGCGCAGGCGACTTTTGACGAGGACTATAATGTGTCCGATGTGAAACCGGATATCGGGAGACTGGTGCAGAGCAAAGCGGATGTTTCCATGGAGGAAGTGAGGCTGAGTGAAGGAAGAGCGCTTCTTAAAGGGACATTAAATGCAGATTTGCTTTATGTGGGGGAAAAAGAGGGCAGGATTTACAGCCTTTCTGCGAAGCTTCCGCTGGATGAGATGATTAATCTGGAGGGAATCGAAGGGGGAGATAAGCTGTGTCTGAAATGGGAGATTGAGGATCTCAGTGTTCATATGATCCATTCCAGAAAACTGAATATTAAAGCAATTGTAACTTTTTATGCAGTGGTAGATGAACTGGCAGTCGTTGAACTTCCGGTTTCCGCAGAGGATCAGGAAGTCTCTGTGAAAACGGAGAAAGTCCGGCTTATGAGTCTTCGTGTACATAAAAAAGATACTCTGCGCATTAAGGATGATATTACTCTTGCGTCAAACAGACCTAATGTAGAAAACCTTTTGTGGTATATGGCTGAACCGAGGAATCTGGATCTGCGGCCGGGAGAGAACAAACTCCGGGTGAAAGGAGAGCTTGCAGTTTTTCTTCTGTATACAGGGTATGAAGAGGAGAATCCACCTCAGTGGCTGGAGTATACCATGCCTTTTTCCAATGAGATGGAATGCAGTGGCTGTATGGAAGATCTGATCCCACATATTGAGGTGTCTCTTCTTCATCAGGGGATAGAGGTAAAGCCTGATCCGGATGGTGAAGAACGTATCCTGCAGGTGGATGTGGTACTGGAATTAAATATGAAAATGTACAGGGAAGAGGAGCATGAACTTCTTCTTGATGCATACAGCCCACACAAAGAATGCGTTCTTCATCGGAAAAAGGAAATGTTGGAAAGTCTTCTGGTACGGAATTTTTCCAGGTGTCGTCTGACAGACCGGATAGAAGTTAAGGAGAGTCAGGGAAAAGTTTTGCAGCTTTGCCACAGCAGCGGTAAGGTAAAAGTAGATAAGACCAGGATTACGGATAAGGGAATTGTGGCAGAAGGAATTGTGGCACTCAAGATCCTGTATATTATTGGAAATGATGAAATGCCGTTTTATTCTATGGATGCCATGCTTCCGTTTACCCATCTGATCGAGGCAGAAGAGATCGGGAAGGATTGCACATATTTACTTCAGGCTGACCTTGAACAGCTTTCCACTGCAATGGCAGATGGGGATGAGATTGAAGTCAAGGCGGCGGTGGGACTGAATGTGCTTGTGTTCAGACAGTGGGAAGAGCAGCTTATTGAATCTGTGGAAGAACAGCCACTGGATCGTAAGAAACTGGAAAGTATGCCGGGAATTACGGTCTATATTGTAAAGGCCGGAGATACCCTGTGGGATATTGCAAAGAAATTTTATACAACTGTGGATGAGATTTCGGGTGTGAACAGTCTTACGGAAAAAGAGGTAAAGCCGGGGCAGTCGTTAATTCTTGTCAGGCAGGGATGATAATGAAAAAAATTTCCGGAAAAAATGAAAACTCCTATATTGAAAACTAAAAAAAAATGATTTAAAATATGCGCAAAGAGTTTTATTGTATACAAAGTACAAATATAATTGCGAAAGTACAGTTATATACGGATGATATTGTTGGAAACGGAGGATTTTATGCGTTTACGTGCATTGGCGAAGATAAATCTGGGACTGGATATTCTCAGAAAGAGAGGTGGGAAGCTGCGGAGTTTTAAAGATCTGTTATAATCGTCCCAGCAGTCCTTGTAGGCCTGGGACAGGAAAAGGGAATTTAAGTTTGTCATTTGGGAGTCCTCCTTGGGTATAGATTTTTTTCAATAAAAGAACGCCGGAATAAATCTTATTGATTTATTTCGACGTCTTTTTACAGATAAAGTGCTCCTATATTATTTTGGGCAATAAACACTCATCATACTTCTTTACATATTTCGTAATTATCAATGTTATCCTGTCTTTCACAAGCTTTTTCTATATGTACGCTATAATTATTAATAAATGCATCCCATTTGACTGCTTTAATATAGCTACATTCACCATACCAGATAACAGAACCTGTTTCACATTCTTTTTTTGTTGCTTCTTTTAAATTGAATTTATTTTTCCTGATTATAGAAAACAACTTATTTGTACAATGCATTGTACAGCCATTCTCACAGCATTGCTTTTTTTCCAGATAATAAGAATATGAACCATTTTCATCAGGTAATACAACTGCTAACATTGCATTGCTTTTACTGGTAACAGGGTCTCCATTTTTATTTTTTCGAGAGGTCTCCTTTAATGAATACGAAATTTCCCATGGAATCCATTGATCCTTTTCTTCTTTCCATACCTCTTTCATTTCTGGTGATATAAATATTACTGTTACCGAACTATCATATATCCTATCTTTCAGTTTTTCCCATATAGTGTCATCTGATAATTTACTTAAATCCTCACCATCGCTTTCTCCTTTATAAATATTATCAGATGAATCTAAAATTTCTTCAAATTTTGTAATATAATCACGCACTGTTGAATTTTCATATATGGACAAATTTTCTACATGATCATCGGCATATTTATATGAAACAAAAATTTTTTTACCCATATTAACTCGTACTTCTCCTTTAAACATGTTGTTAAAAAATTTTATTTATCTTCCACAAGCTTGAGCATAGTACGCACCAGCCCAAAATAATCAATGCTATTTAAAAATTCTTCATTTATTTCGTCTGAAGCATCATTCAAATTCTTCCATCCACTTTTCTGATACTCAATTGCAACTTCGGCAGAACATCCTCCAACAGTTCCAACAATAAAAACAGGAATGTCATAAGCTCTTGCCAGTTCAATTTCCTCTCTAATTCCCTCTTCCTCTTTATTTTTCTTGATTTTCCCACCTAAACATACTAAAGCTTTTACTTCTCTACGCTGTATCATTTTCCTGCGCATTATCTGTAAACTTTTATTTAAATCTTCTTTCTTCTCCGTTTTGAACAGGTGACAATTCATCTTGTAATATTCTTCTTTGTCCAGTTGTCTTTCCATAAACCAGTTAGATATAAACATTTTAAGAGAATTCTTTGCATCATGCGTATTAGTTTTTCTTGCAGTTTCAAAAAATAATTCCTGAAATGTTGGATGTGCGCCAAAAGTTAATATATATCCCTCACGTATAATAGCCTTTGAAAATATGACAAGCGCATCTGTCAAACATTGCTTATAAATTTCATCACAGTCCGGAAAAGCTCCTGATATAACAATTTCTCCTCTGTTCAATTTTATTTTTTCCTTCTTTCCTTCAATATACTCGTTCCAATAATAATAAAAGTCTTCTATAGAATCCATTATAATTCCATGCTTTTCAGCAAAATTAAGAGTTTTATTCGAAAGAGCAACAACAGAATCTAATTTTTCATTTTCTTTTAGCGGATTCAAATCTACAAGATCTGTGTCTGTAGGCATTCTTCCAAATACTTGAAAATATTGTTCTATTGTCCTTTGCGGATAATGATACCCTTTTCTTTCCATCGATATACGATAAATCATTTTGTCCTGATGTTCGCAGATTATCCTAGAACCAAACAAACTTTCAATTGACTTTATATAATCGAATACTCTATTGGAGTTTTCCATAATCAATCTAAATGATTTATCTAAGATTTCATCCGCTATTTCAATTAAATCTTTTTCCTCTATAAAATTTTCAGATTTATATTGTAAGTGAGGCTTTTCAGATGGTTTTATTTTTAACTTCTTTTCATCTGCGTCATCAATCTGAATCCATAAAACAGGAATACATCTTAGCATCGCAAAAAGAAGTTCTTTTAAAATCCATTCAGACTCTGCCGCTTTTGGAGTATGTACAAATATAAATATTTCACAGTCCTTCATTGCCTCATCAATTACCGGCTGCGCTTCTTCTCCAACATTTATTCTGGCTACATCTCTAAATGGCGTCATGCTTTCTGCCTGCATTTTAAGCCTGTCATAAATTTTCGCAGCAATATCTTCACCATCAAGTCTTCTATGACTTATAAAAATTTCTCATTATATAATGTAGGAAGTACTCTGGCAATTATTTTCCTGGAAAAGGATAATGCAATGGTTGAAATTTGCGATTTATCTAAGTTTCTACGACGCAGTTGTTCCCATACATCATAACTCTGCTTTCTGGATATCGGTCCTTCAGGAAGTCTGTCCTCTTTATTAATAGCTATCGGCCATATCTCAGCCTCTTTTTGCACTGCCTCTTCAATAAAAGATTCTATATCATCTTTATATCTACTTCCATTGCACACCACTACTAAAGACGAACTATCCAGTCTTCTTTTGTTTATTGAAACATTAGAAGATGTGATTATTTGAAATTCTATTCCATATTCGTTTAATTGTTCTTCAACAATTTTCATAAATTTATCTGTTTCTTCTTTATCATTTTTTACTATAAACACTCTCATATAATCTCACCATTATTTCAACGCTCTTTAAGTTTGCAGCTTCTTTTTTCATCCTGTTTCTCTTTATTTATAAGATCAATCAATTCTTTAAACTCCATTTTTTTATCATCATTAACCCATAATTTATCATCAACGTATATTTGTGGATATCCTTCATAAAATTGAGGAATCATTCCCCCACTATCATCACATTTATAAACACATATCTTCTTTCCTAATGCATCTGCATATCCTAATTCCCATGGACACCATTGAGAATTTAGCGTACTCTTAGAAAGGAAAATGATAAACACTTTACTTTGTTTTATTCTCTGCTTAATTACCTGAGCAGTAGACGCATTACACCATTGCCGTTTTAAGTCAAATTTATCATTTACCCAGTCGATATATGCAACATAACCTTCTTTGTTTAATTTTTTATAAAATGTTACAATTTTATCTTCATCCTGAGAATTATGCGAGATAAACGCATCAAACTTTTTTATCTTTTCCAAATCATCTACATATAATCTTTTCATAAGTATCTCCGGACTACTCATATTTTTTACCTGTTCATTATCTATATAATTTTTCTTACCTTTCTTCTTTCGTCTTAATACAAACGGTAAACCTATACCCTGAATATATTTCATAGATTCTTCTTTCAAGGAAAAATTTCTCGTGCATGCATTAACCTTGTAAAAAAACTCAATAATTTTTTCAGATTTGTATTTTGATAATTCACGAATTATCTCCAGTCTTTCATGTAGATCATGTGTTGTAAAATATCTGTCTATAAATTTGGAAGTATATTGAGGTTCAACTTCTTGCACATAATACAATGCTTTCTGAAGTTTTTCTTCTCTTTTTTTTAATTTTGTCTCTGATTTAGTCTGTATGTCTTTTGCTATGTTTTTTCTTTCTTCATCAGAAAGAGTGTTTGGTAAATTACTCTTTCTTAATTTTTTTCTAATATGAAAAGAACAGTCTAATATAAAGTTATATGGCTTTCTAAAATTGTATCTGCTCTTTTTTCCATACTTAATCAGTATATTATTTTTACCATGCCAATATGTATATTGTTTTTGTAAATCATCCCACATATCTGGATACAACTTTCTAAAGGTATTAACAAAATATTCATCTGAAAATCCCGGGCTCATCAATATAGCAACCTGTTGAACAGGTTTCCTAAATCTTTTTTTATAATCAATATACATTTTATTAAATTGTCTGGCAGTTCCTCCCATATTTCGTCACCTCAGATTTTAATGCTTTCAGTCTTTTCTGTATCAATATGGTCAAATAATTTTAATATTTTTTGAATGAATTAATTTCTTATTTGTATACAAACAATCTAAACTATCTATTGGATTATTGTGTATTCGTATTTCTTTTAAATCCGAAAAAGTTAAGGGAGTTAACTTATTAATACGCACATTATACTCTAATGACAATTCGGCAAATTCATATGTAGGATGATTTCCGTGTTCTATTTCTCTATAATACGACAATTCCTGATGTGGAAATTCTGTTGCCATAAGTAATTCACTATATATCCATGGCGATGCTGTTTTTGCCTCTTCTGTTATATCCTGAATTTTTATCGAATTAGGTGTATTTAAAAAGATTAGGCACTCTGTTTTATTAATCATTTTTGCCAACGCACCATTTAAAAGCATATGGATATGACTGGTTGATTGATTTCTTATATTGTAATCATAAGACAATGAACCATCTTTATTTTTTATCGTTTTACAATATCGATCATCTATTACCTTTAACAAATCATTTGCATATCCCCATACACATGAATCTATAAAACACTTAATTCCATATTTAGAAAAAAGAAATCCTGCTAATTTCTTTACAATATTTTCATCACTATGTGAATGTGAAAGAAATACATGTGCATTCTCAGATGCAAACCAATCTTCTTCCAACATTTCAGCATCTAAACTTCCATCTGGATTAACATATTTATCTAATGTGTCTTTTACATATTTTTTCTGATTATTAAACAGTTCTTCTCCCTTTAAAGAAAAAGAAGATATTTCTTCAAATTCTGTTTCGCTCATAGATAAATTAAAACCTGCAAACATTGATTTTATCCTCACATATTTTCATTTTGCCCCATCTATTGCTTATTGCTTTCCGCAATTGAATTAAGGAACTTACTTGATTCAGTTAAAACATTATTTTAAACAATTTGTCTACTTACACCTACAAATCTGTAGTATAGAAAATATTGGAAAATATTTAATAACAAACACAACCATAACTATTAATAATGGTATTAAGTAAAACCATCTTAATGTCTTTGACCACATAATTTTCCAAATTGATTCAACTTCACCGATCTTTCCTTTGAAACATATCGGATTTAGCTGATACATTAATTCTCTATTATTTTTGGGTCTTACTTCCAAAACCCAATCATATATTTTTCTATATATTTTTTCTGTTCTAAGGAAAAAGCCATCCAAATACCAGAAAATCAAATTAGCCGAAATTAATGAAACACAAAGTAAGAGCATATTAACTCTTTCAGGTAATAATGCTAATATAACTGCATAAATTGATACAAACCATCCCTTAACCATAAATGAATTTTGTGCCATTCTTGATATACATGATTGTATTAAATCAATTTCTTTATGAATCTCTTCAAGTAAAATGTTATTATTATCACTCATTTTTTCTTACTTCCTGATGTTTTGTTATCATTACTATAACACAAATACCAGTTACACTAAAGGCTGCTTTAAAAATATGGAAACATAATTCATTATAAAATTCACATCAAATCTTAGAGCCTTTTTAATTTAAAAGTACTACTACATTTCCATGATGCTATTTTCATCAGCATTACACCCCTGCTCACTAAGTATTTCCTGACACTCTTCTATTGTATTGCCATATAACAAAATCCTATGTTTATAATTAAGACATCTCTCAATTTATAAACATAGGATTTCAGTTATTTCTCTTTATTCTGATAATATCTACAATACTGCTGTATATGTATTAAATACACTATATGTTACATATCACATTTACTATCTTTTATGTCCCTGCTTCATATTCCCCAAAAATGCACTTGAAATGGATACTGTTGTAATAAGTGTGTTTTCCTGCTCCAAGCAACATCTGTATTGCTTTTTGGTGTATTCCTGCCTCTGCCTGCTTTGAATATGTCAATAGCTGGTTTACTGTGTTTACATCTGTCACTGTCTTCATAATTATTCTCCAAACCCTTTTTCAACATTAAACGCCAAACATATGCTGCAATTTGTCCAGCATATTATTTACTCTGCCTTCAACAGCTTCTGGCTGATTCCTTAATTCATACCTGCTTCCATAGTAATCATTTAAACGGTCTTTCATCTCATTACAAAATAATTTTTGATCTGTTTTACCATTTAAAAACTGATTGCAGATACCACTTATCTCTTTCTTCTCATTTGTATAAAAAGCTGTCTCATCTGAGATTATTTCTGACTTGTACTTATAAGATTCTGTTTTGCTTCCAATTCCAACAACCATGTAATCTGGTGTCATTCTCTCCATGATGGAATTACGTGCTGAATCATTAAAATGAACATATTCGTCAATCATGTCTGAAAAACCAGCTTGAAATTGCTCTGGAACATACATTTCATTTACTTTCCTTAGCCCAGCTTCACTTGCACTTAACAAAAATACAGATTCATAAGAAGTTCCTCTATATCCCTCCTGAGCATTCAAAGAATCTACATCTGCTGTCATTGCATTAATCTTCTCTTTTAAATCTTTCATTTCATCTTCTGTCAAATATTCAGAAGCATTTTCGTCCAGCCATTTTTCAAAAACCTCTGACTGATTTTCCGAACAGCCTTCAAACGCACTTTGTTCTCCAGAAATGGAAGTTGCTTTCAAATCTAATTTGAATAAATTTTCACATTTATATTCTGCTGGTATCTCTCTTATCTCTCCCATAATAGATGAAAAATGCATTGTATGAAAATCCGATACCTTATTACGAGCAGTCTCAACTAACTTTCTTGCTGAATCACTGATTTTCACATCATCCTCCGAAATAATATTCTGAGGAACAGTTGTTTTCTTCTCAACCTTATTTTTTATCATCTCTGGATTATTAATATACCTATTTCCTTGAACTTTCATAGCAACCTCCTTAAGTTAGTCCACACTTTCTATACTTCTTTATCTATCTTGCTCGATGTCAAAGAACCTGCATCTATTTTCAGGTAATCTACATCACTGTCATTGCTCAATGAACCAATAAAACGATTTATATCTACTGACTTTCTGCCACTCTACTCTCTGGTGATGCCATCCAATGCACCAATTTGATATTTTCCTTTTATCGAATCCTCTTATGCCTTAATATCAAAACTTGATCTATCAGGTGCAGAAATACTCACAGATTCTGCTACAAGGCTCTGTGTCATACTTTTTACATCATTACCAGTTACGGATAAGGTATAATCACCCGTTTCTTTTCCTTCTGCCGATTTTTCTGCACGTTTCTTTGCAGCTTTTTCTTCCTCTGCTTTTTTA
>OJMN01002097.1_pt1 | contig 10549 bp, 9 predicted proteins | sample 1597261 | NCBI WGS metagenome assembly OJMN01 (sample SAMEA2452130, study PRJEB22498) | human gut metagenome | biome: human feces; feature: human gut; material: feces | place: Australia | collected 2012 | reverse complement strand
GGTCACCTTCCAGATAGGCCAGCACACCGAAATCATTCCATGCACGCGGGTCATCGGCCACCTTGTTCAGATATTGCCGTGCGCTAACCGGATCAACTGCCATGATTACCGCCGAAGCCGCATTAATATTGGCCAGCACGTCATCCGGAAAGTGGTAGGCGGCTATCTCATAAATTTCACGGTATTGCTCCGTGCCGGGGCGATAAAATGCGGCTACCCGGTACATCTCCTGCAATGATAGCAGGCGGGGATGGGTATATATCAGACTTGCCGCCTCTTCGATATTGAAAGCGCGGGCCTCATAGCCCACCGTGATACGGATACGTCTCAACTGCGGAAAATAGCTTTTCAGTAGTTCCCGATATACGGTTCCTCCGTGCATATCCATCAATTGTTTTTCGCGTCCTTCAAAAATGCCGGTTCGGGCAATGAGAGACAATACTTCGTCACCGTGATTCATGGGGCGACGTTGCAGAAGTTCCACCAATCCGTCCCAGTCTTCGGGTACGGAAGAAACTTTATAAAGATCGTACCCCGGTGCATACGTGGCACGCATATACTCCTTGAAACAGTGTGCGCGGTTGGAAGCCAGTATTTCATTATCCTTATATATCCCGTCGGGCGAAGCGTAACCGCAGATGGAGATGCTCGAAATATTTGCCAGATTCCCCTCGATGAGTGGGCGCATCAAGCTGTCCAGTTTCTCCAGTTCGGGGCGGTTGTTGTGGAATTCACGGCGGACGTCATAAACTCCGGTAGGGTAGTCTATATATAAGGTGGCACTTTCCGAACGGTGTTTCTGAGTTTCCATATCGGGGGTGAGGTAAGTCACCATGGCTGTACACTCGGCACAGGGCATACAGTCCGGCCTGCTTTGGGTTTCTTGCCGGTTGGCGGCATTTTCATGTCTTTCTGTAACTGCCTGCGGGATTGCCGTCTGCTCCGGCAGATTTACAGCCTGTCCTTGTGAAACGGCCATTTGTCCCTGTGAAACTGATATCTGTCGGAACATGGAAAGGGCTTGTCAGGGCAAGATCGGTTATCACCGGCTCTACTCCGAGCATCTTCATCCGGCAGCAATCCCCGCGTTCGCGCATCAGCACCAATGAAGCGTGTTCCATCCATGGGCTATAGGCAACGGACACCTTATAAATAATGCTGTCTTTCCGGTTTCTGTCATAAAGCGTACGGTAAGGAGGCAAATAGCCGGGAGACGGTTGAAGTGCCTGCCGCCTGTGGTCGGCACGGGCACGGCGACGTCCGCTCACTACCACAGCGGGCAGCTCTTGCAGACGCCCTGCGCCACGAAGCACGGGAGTGAACAGATAAGCCTCCGCATTCCCCGCTTTTGCATCACTCAGATTGAGCAGCAGTTCTATGTGAAGACTGTCTCCCTGCGTAAAGACGTGCGAACCGAGTGTTAAAGTTCCGCCCGCCCATGCTTCCGCAGTCAGCAGTACCCCAACCAGACATCCTATTATTTTCTTCATCCTTTTCATCCAGCCTCTTTAATTTTTAATTGTTAATTTTTAATTGTTTTTCATCCCAGTCCTCCGCCTTCCGCCCAGTCCGACGAATTGAGTTGTGTCACTACAATTTTCTGTCCGATGGTTACCAGCAGGTCAAATTCCTGTTCCGTATTTTCATCCAGACTGACAGGCAGTTTGCGAAAGAACAGTTGCAAGTCAATCTCCTTCATAATCCGCTCATTACCCCGGTAGATACTCAGCAACGGATGTGATCCTGATGTCAGGCGATACGTTACTAATTCTCCCGTCAGTTCATCGTTATAGTTCATCGCCGCCTTGGCCTGATGCCATATTACCGGGCTGCCTATGGAGGGAAATGTGAAAGCTCCGTCACCACTGGCCAACGGTATGTCGTAACCTGCCGGAAAGCCGTATTCGCAAGGCACGCCTCGCAGGCGGAATGTATAGCCTCCTGTTCCTTCCGCCGGATAGTATCCGTCTTCCCAATGTACGGTAATCCGGAGGACGGCGTGACAGTGGGTCAGGTAGACGGTCCGGTTCACTGAATTTCCCGTAGCGGGAATTTCAAACGTGCTATATCCATAGTATAGCCTTTCGGTATTCGGTCGATATTCGCTTGTGGATGTTCCTGTAGCTGTTCCCGTGGCCGAAGTCATTGCCAGTTCACGGATTTGTGTCACGCCGGGTTGGGGTGCGGGTACTACATCGCTTTCATATCCCCAGTTTCCCCATGCCACGAGGGTATATCGTCCGGGAGTTAACTCTCCCTGCCAATACTCCAGGCTGTCACCTTTCAGTAGCCGGATGTCCTTCAACACTCCGTCCGCATCGAAAAGGAACTGGTGGATGTTGTCCACATACATGGAGAGTTGTCCGGCGTCGGGCCTGCCGGCATAGCGGTAATTCAGCCGTACATTGTAGGGACACACTCCCGGTTCGTCAAAATCGAACGTGCAGGAGGTGCAGAACCATAGTATGCAACAGAGGATTACCATAACTTTCATCGGATGAAATAAATGAGTGACACACCGGCCCGTGTAGGCCCGAAATAATTCCTTTTATAATGTCCCATGCGCTCGCCGCAGTCCGCGCACCGGTATTTATCATATTCTATGCGGGCATATCCACCGCCAATTACGGTTTCTATCGAGAAGCGGTCGCCCAGCACCCAGTGGTAACCGTAAGTGATACCTCCGCCATACAGGTCACCCCGGTAAATAATGTCTTCCATACCCGAAAAGAAAGGAATCTGGCCTACGTTGTAGTAAGCGTAATGTCCGTGCACTCCCAGGAAGTGTCCTTCGAACTTGCGGCAAGGCCAGTAGCGTAATTCCGGTTGTATCAGGTAGAGATTCAGTTTCATATCATTGCCGAACTTCCAGGCGTTATAAGCTCCGTTCAGTGCCATTGTGAAATGACGGCTGATGCTGGTTTCCACTCCTGCATTGGGGGTGGTAGTTCCCCACAATAGCAGGTCGGTGCGCAATGCCACGCGTTGGGCAAAGGCAGCGGTACTCATCAGACTGAGCAGCAGGAACAGCAAATAAAGTCGTTTCATGGCAATTCGGATTTATTGCATAGTTTAAATATGGGGTATGGAGTTCTCGATAAAACATTCGCTCACGGGAAGTTCGGCTATGGAAATTTCCATCAGATAAAGGCGTGTCATCTGATTGACAATGCCCAGTTTGCGGGCTGTCGTCCCATAACAGGAATAGAATTTTTCGTCACTGGGGCGGTTGAAGTAAACGCCTTCTCCCAATGCTTCAAGAATGGAAAGGAGGTTGATTTGATGATATGCACAGGCAAGGTGGTAGGATTCGGGGTGATTATCCGGCTGATTTTCTATCAGTGTTATCAGGTGCTCTTTTGAGAGTCGTTGCAGCAGGTACGTAATTTCGGAAGGCGAAGGATTAAGGGAAGTACTCAATTGATAATCCTTATACTGTATGTCGTGCAGTACCGCCAGGGCGAGTTTTGTTCTGAGTGTTAACATAGCGCTTGCTTTTTATGTAGATTATTGTCTGTTTTGTTTGGAATGTTCCGATTCCCGGTAGGAAACGGAACAGGCGCTATCATAACCATAGATTGGACAGATAAAAATCATCTTCCATTTTAAAAAGGCAGACAATTCTTAGCTCTTCCTTCCCTCTATTCTTAGATTTAGTAATGAGATTCCCCTATATTGAGATATGGGTAGGGGAATTATGTATTCAAACAAAAAAAGTGAAAGCTTTTTAATCAATACAAAGAGCTTTTCCACTGATATACCATATTATTACAGGAATACAATATTTATTGACATGACTTTTTGAGACAAAATCTAACTTTCAGGATAAGAGAGATGTTTTTGTCGTGTCTGGTGTTGTAATTTAACTGATTTTTTACAGAAAACTGGGAAACTTCGATAAGTATTTCCTGCTTTCCTTGTTTATTTCAATTGGAAATTGTTCCTTTACCGCCGGAATCGTTCCGTTTCCTACCGGGAATCGGAACAGAAGTATGAAGCTCATTCTGAATGCTTTTCCTCTCTTTATCATTCCTATTTTCTTTTCCCCTTTCTTTCCCTTTCCATTCCTTTGCTGCCATCGGATTAACCAATGCTGCCATTTGCAAATTCACCACCGCCAGTTGTTCATCAGAGAACGACCTCAAATAAGTATGTGTTATCTCTTCCGAAGCATGGCTCAACCCTGCACTAATCTTAGATACGGGTATATCCTCATTATACGCCAGAGTCGCCCACGTATGCCGTGCTACGTATGAAGTCAGTCTCACTCCCAATCCTAATCGTTCAGATAATCGATACAAATGTTTATTGTAAAGTCGCAAGGCACTCTCATACTGTTTCCTCTCCTCAGGTATACTTCCCGATTGGCGTATAATCCTTAATAAATAGGGTGAACCCGAATCATCACATAAATACCTCTCGATAATTTCCCACATCCACGGTTCAAGCGTAATCGTCAACATCCTCCCCGTCTTGCTACGGCGATAGCAAAGCACATTATCCTGAATATCCGTCTTCCGTAAATAAGCCAAATCAATAAAAGGAATCCCTCGTAGATAATAAGAAAGAATAAACAGATCCCGTGCCACCCCCAAACTTGGTGTATCCTCCAAATCAGCATCCGCCACCATACGAAGTTGTTCAATACTCAGCGCCCTTTTCCTCGTCTCCTCGTATCCCATAAACACCTCACTAAAGAGCTGTTTAGCGTCTTTCAGCATTCCCTGCCTCTCAGCCTCTTTGCAAATAGCCCGCAACGCTCGGAAATAGCATGCCGAAGTATTTCGTGAACATCCCGAAGCCCACAAATTGTGTTCGAATCCCAAAAAGAATCCTGCCGTCAGTTCCCTAAAAGTAACTAACTCCATGTTAGCAAACCCTTCCAAGCTATGCAGCATACTCCTGCAAGTATGTTCCGCCGAGAACTTAAACAACTTCCCCAAACCATCTGCATGAGCCACAATACCTTCTTTTAATGTCTTCATTTTCATCACACTGTTCTTTTAATTAATGATTATTTCTTCTCAAACCTCACTTACCATCATTTGTTTTGGGTGAAAAAGGAGATAAACATCAAAAGTAAGAACAGGAAATATGGCTATTTGTCATGAAACGAGCATAAATGTCTTCACCTAATATCTATAAACAAAAAAAGTAGCCATCTACATCAGATAACTACTTAATTTCTTGTACTTCGCCTGGGATTCTCCTGTCGGAGTTACCATGCTGATATTTAAAACTTTATATTTTTTGCTTCAAGCATATCCCATGAATTATCCCACTAATTTGCTACGTGCTTTTGCGGTAGTTTGCTCATGGAGAATACTGCGGGCAAAGATAGTTATTATTTTGTAATTGTCTAAAATCAAATAAGTCTTTTTAGTTGATTACTATATTAGAGTAATCTAAAAAAATATGATATATGGAAAATAATTCTTTATTATCTGTATTTCGTTTATGTATAGATTTATAAGTACTTGAGATATTTTGATTGATTAGACATGAATTTAATAATTGTTTTGTAACAATACAACTAGAACGTTCGAGTTTACTATTTATGTCTTCAACTATTTGCTGATTAGATAAAGAGTTAGACTCTATAAACCCCAATTGCCCTTCAAAAGGTAGTCTGAGCTCAATATAACGCCTATTTGTGAATTTTATCAAATCTCCAATATAATGGTTTATATCTATTAGACTATTTATTCTTTTACATTCAATCGCAAAATAAATTTTATCTTCACACTCTCCCCACGTTTTAGCTAATCCTAATTTGTTGATAAAAATATCAATTTTGTCAGGTTTTTGTTTGTAATCAGCTTGATCTATATATTCTTTTTGAGTTTCTGACGTGAAATTAATCTCATCTAAATCAGATGATCTTTCTTTTAGAAGACTCTTATTCTTGATTAGATAGTCTTCAACAAATCTAAACCGCAAAAAATCCTCAAAATGAATTGTTGTATGTTCTTTTACAAAGGTCTTGGAGTACTGTCTTTTATCATTGCAAAGTAAAATGTAGCATTCTCCAATATACCAAAATATATTTCTTATTCTATTGTCTGTAATAGAATGTTTGCGGTTAGATGCAAATATTGAAGCCTCACTCATTTAATTACTTATTTAAGTAGTTCAATTCTGCGTTTTCAATCTCAGCCTTAAATTCAGCAATATCATACCATGCCATAGCTCGATGCCAACATTTATATTCGTTTGGCTTAATTATGTAAAACGAGTTTTGTTCGAACCCTTTTATATCTTTTTGCATAAATAAATTCTTTGTCTTATCCGTATTATTTGTGATTTGTGATATACTTAAATTACCTATTCTTTTTAGTACTTCCATTTCGTTTAGCTTATCTTTAGGATAGACAATTTTGTCAACCTTTTCTTCAGAGGAAAAAACAAAATTCATTGCGATAAAATGTTGCAACGGATAAATTTCTACTTGAATATTTTCATCCAAATATATTTTTTGAAATTCTTGAATATATACCTCTGCATATTTTTCAAGAACTGTATCACGATATCTATAATCAGATGCGTTGTTAAATGTGAAGTTGGTGACTAAGTATTGTTTACTTTCTTGAAATTGGTATCTTGATACTTTTAAAACATAATCAATAAGATCATTTTCATAATCATTTACTTGATATATACTATTTATGCTATTATTTATATCGCTTAGAAGTTCATAATTGACATTGGACTCAAATTGCATAAAGTCAGTGCCTTCGTTTACTTTAAATTGTTTGATGAACTCTTCTATATAACCAGATAGTTGTATTGCTTCTTTGTCATTTGGTTCGACTATAGGAAATGATAAATACTCTTCTTTCCATCTAATTTGAGGTCTTGTAGAAGTTCCCCATGAACCAGATGTCATGTAAATGTAGTATTGATATAAATCTGTAATTAGATATGTATATAGCTTTTTGATTGTATCTTGAGAAGATGAACTAGTAATGGCAAAAACGCCAGACCTGAATACATATTCATTGTCTACCATTGAGATCACTATTTCTGATTCATCCTTGGCTTGCTCTTTTATTAGAATTTGTTTTCCTTCGTATAGACCTTTGACTCTTCCGCTTTTTATATAAACATCGTCACTTTTTATTTTGTTAGAAGAATTTCTAGAATAAGAGAAAAACCTTCTAACATCTGAATTTTCAATAATTGGCTTATTTAGAATAGAGATAAAAGGCTTATATTCACTTTTTGTACCTTTATGTATACCTGCTCCTCCAAAAATGATTTCATTGTCTATATAGTCAATCAATCTATTCTTATGGCTTTGTAACCTTTTTAACAAATTGAAATCCAAAACATTACCATATAGAGCAACTTTGAACATCCAATCATATTCAAGAAAATATCGTTGATAGATACTTTTTTGATCATATTTCTCAATAACTAGCATCTTGAAATATTTTAAAAAGTAATTAATCTTAATAGATTGGTGAATTGTGATATTTTTTAAATAATCATGGTTTTGTGATAATTGATAGTATATAATGCTAGCAGGGCTGTCTTTTTCTTCAAAAATTAGACGCCGTACGGGAGATAGGTCAAAGAATTTGTCGACATTGTATGTCGTAAGAAATTCCTTCTTGAACTTTCTAGTCGTTTTGGAAACATTATAAAAAATAGTACTAGTAACAATTAGTGCCACCTTTGTATCGAAATTCATAAAATCCTTTGTTCGCAATAAAAAAGACTGAGCGATCTCAAATCGGCCTACGGTTTTTTTATTTGATTTTAGCCATTCGACATGAAAAATATCTTTATTACTTTTCCAAGGAGGATTTCCTAATATATAATGAGGCTTTACGTCTTTAATAATTTGATTAAACACATGATCGGTATCGAAAAAATTTGCATTAAATAAATTCTCATTTAATAAGTTCGGAAATTTATATATGTTGATATCTTTTGGCTCTTGATAATCCAACAAAGCGATATATATAGAAAAACATGTAACTTTTAGAGCTTCTTTGTTGATATCGATACCAAATAAATTATTCTTAGCTATATCCCTAATTCGTTCACTGAATTTCTTTTTATCATAATTGCCATATAGTTCAATTTCCTTTTCAATCATTTTTCTTAAAGATTGAACTAAAAAAATTCCAGAGCCAACAGCTACCTCAAAAATTTTACATTCAGAGATGTTGTTTAGAGAAAGATATATGTCAATAGTGTCATTGAGCATATATTCCACTAAAAATGAAGGAGTATATACTGCTGATTGTAGATCTCTTGTTTCAGGATCAATTAACGATTCATAAATCCCAGAAATAACTTCCACCGGAATTATGGAAAAATCAAATATTTCAAAGTAGAAATCACTTCCATAAAATAGAGAACCCTTTTCTGGTACCTCTCCTCTAAATATATCTGATAATGCTAACGCTTGTTCGTGGGTTAATTTAATATCCACGTCTTTGAATAAAACGCCATTAAACCTGTCATTTAATTTGATGAACAAATCGCACAACTTGTTTTGCTCTTGAATTAAATTACTAAAACTATATCTTCTTGAATGTATGTCATCTCCTTTTATAAACTCTGAGTCAATATTTATATTTCTATCAATGAGATATCTAATGAAAATCAGCTTAAGAATTAGTGAATTGGGAATGCTACCTTCAGGATCATTCTCTTTATCAATTAATTTATTTCTTACATCTTTTATATTCTGAAAAAGACGCTCATTAACACGTTTTTTTGTTTCTTTCCCTTTGTAACTGTCAATATACTCCTTTTGAAACCATACCCAAATTTCAGCACTCTGAATATTCCAAAATGAGAATTTTTCAATTATTTCTTCATTTGTTAGATTCAGTTCCTCTAAATGTCCCTCATTTTTTATATAGTTAAGTGCATTATATACTTTTATTTCTTGGTTTTTAATAACAAAGGCTATGGGAGAGTAGTCAAATGACCAGACTTTCTTATGAATATCCTTTTCTCTTTTTATATCTGTATTACCAGATAGATCAAAAAACAATATTAATGGTTGATTATTATAAATGTATATTGCATCAGGGTTGATTAAGTCTAACTTGTTCTGTATATCAACATGTATAGTAGAAGAGTACTTTCCTTCTTTATTCTTAAAGGAAACGACTTCTCCAATACTTAATTGAGACAGAAATTTATTTAACGACTTTCCCATGCTACTTTATTTTCTTCTGCAAAAGTAGAAAAAATATTGGCTCTTTGATGAATAGGCAGCAATATCTTAAGCATTTTAACAAGTTGGATAGCAAAGTAGTTTTCACCAAAGTCTAAAGTTTGCATATTTGTTTATGTTTTGATATATAAGTGATTATAATTTAGAACGCTTTGTGTTTTTCCTTTTCTTTTGTGATTTTAACATTTCCTCTTCGTGATTGGGTAGAGAGCCCGCTCCTGATGAAGCAAAAGAAATAAGCAAATCAATTGTTTGAGCTTTTTCCTGATTGAAAGATAGATTGGCGGAAGTCTTGTTTTCTTGTTTGATGGCAATACTGATATCTGTATTGAAAACCTGACTTTTAGCTTCCTTACTCTCAGTATTGATAGAAAATAAGTTTTCTTGATTGCTATCCTGATTGATTTCTGTTTTTCTATCATTGGATTGAAGTTCTTGTCCTTGCAAATTGAGCCTTTCAAATATAGTGCCGTTCTTCATAGTGTTGCAATAGTCAAATGATTCTACTAGTTGACGTTTATAATCAAACAGTTTATCAAAGCCCTGTTCCGCCTGTTGGAATAGGTTTACACGGTCAAAACCTCCTGTTACTTTTCCTTTTTTGGTATTCTTATGATTGGTGAGCGGTGATAGCTTCTTTTTGTTAGCTTGGTCTTTCCGGCTCACAATCAAATGACAGTGGATATTCAGCTTGTTGTCGGAACGACTACGGTCGAAATGAATCTTGCCGTAAAACTTTATATCTGCTTCGGATAGCCCTTTGTTGAAATTATTGGCATATTCAGGAATGAATACTTCCCTGATATACCGCTTCATCGCTTCGGCTTTCTCTTGCTCGGTGTTCCCCATTGCCCGAAGTTCACTTTCCGATGGGCTGATATGGATAGCGTAAAACTTAGCATCCGTATTTAGGAGTTGCCCGATATTACTATCTATATCTTTTATAACCTTTGATTTATAGATATTATCATCTGTCAGATTGAAAAAGCCTTCGGTGTAGATACCCTTTTCCATGCGTTCTAAATCTTCATGCTCTAAATAATTAGCCAACTGTCGACTACTGCCAGCATTATTATATATTCCGTTTGATGGTGGAGCAAAATCTATGTGCATGGCTCTATGTGTTTATCAGATTGCTAATTTCTGCTTTCAGATTCTCTTTTCTTTTGCTATCCATCACACCACAAGCAGAAAGTTCCGAATAGAGTTGCATCAGGTGGAGTAGTTTTTTATAGTCTCGTTGGTGTATTTGATAAAGTGCATTTATCTGTTTGGACTGATTGTTTATCACATCAGCATGATTACAGAACTGTTCACTTAGCTTTTTAAGCACGGCTGTTTGTCTCTCCT
>OJMN01002089.1_pt1 | contig 10575 bp, 9 predicted proteins | sample 1597261 | NCBI WGS metagenome assembly OJMN01 (sample SAMEA2452130, study PRJEB22498) | human gut metagenome | biome: human feces; feature: human gut; material: feces | place: Australia | collected 2012 | reverse complement strand
CTCTGTCTCTGTTCTGAATGTTGTCTCAAGAAGACCAGCTCTTGCTCCACCGATTGCAAGACCATATGCAAGTGCACGATCCCATGCTTTTCCTGTAGCATCCTGCTCTACAGCGATAAGGCAAGGTGTTCCTTTTCCAGCCTGGTACTCACTTCTTACTGTGTGTCCCGGTGCCTTAGGAGCGATCATTGTTACATCTACATTCTTTGGTGGTTTGATACATCCAAAGTGAATGTTGAAACCATGAGCGAACATTAACATATTACCTTCTTCAAGGTTCGGCTCAACGTCTTTCTTGTACATATCAGCCTGTAACTCATCGTTGATCAGGATCATGATGATATCAGCCTGTTTTGCTGCTTCTGCTGCTGTGTATACTTTAAATCCCTGAGCTTCTGCTTTTGCCCATGATTTACTTCCTTCGTAAAGACCGATGATAACATCGCATCCGGACTCTTTTAAGTTCAGAGCATGTGCATGTCCCTGGCTACCATAACCGATGATAGCGATCTTCTGTCCCTCTAATACTGATAAATTACAATCTTCCTGATAAAAAATTCTTGCTGCCATTATAGCATACCTCCTAAAAAATAATGATTTTTTATTTTCTTAAACAAGGGGTCGCCCTTCCACCGGGCTCGTCTCTGTTTAATGTCTGATTAAAATGTGTTACTGTTTGTCCATTATAATATATCAATTATAATGTGTTGATGTTTCCTTCCTGATCAATGACTGTTACATCCTTGATTCCTCTCTGTAATCCGGTAATACCTGTTCTTGCAAGTTCAAGAATCTCGTAACCTTCCAGAAGTTCCAGAAACGCATCTACTTTTGAACCATTTCCTGTCAGTTCCACCATCAGGGAATCCTTCTCTACATCAACAATCTTCGCGCGGAATATATCCGCCACAGATATGATCTCCGTTCTCTCCGTCTTATTCGCCCGAACTTTCACCATGATCAGTTCACGATATACCGAATCTTCCGGCTGAAGTACTTTGATCTCAATGACATCTTCCAGCTTTCTGACCTGCTTTTCGATTTGCGATAAGATCAGCTCATCTCCGCTGGCCACAATGGTAATTCTGGTAAATCTCGGATCTGCCGTAACTCCGGCAGTTATACTGTCGATACTGTATCCTCGTCTGCTGAACAGTCCGGATACACGGCTTAATACACCGGGATTATTGTCTACCAATAATGAAAATACTCTTTGCATATTGCACCTCTTTTCTATCATTTATAAAAAACAGAGTGCGTTCTGTTTTTTTATAATAACAACTACTTCTTCTTTTGTCAAGTATTGGCACCCATATTTTTACATTTTTCACAAAATGCAGGATTACCGCATTATTTCAGGATGATCCCGGCAATGTCTTCCGGCGTCCCGGCAACGTATACTGCGCCTGCTTTTTCCAGTTCTTCACGGTTGCCGAATCCGTATAATACCCCCATACAGTCAAGCCCTTCCTGCTTTGCCCCAAGCACATCATGTTCACGGTCACCGATCATCAGTATCCTCTTCTTATCCTGCATCCGGCAGGTATCGATCAGATATCCGATCACCTCTGCCTTACTGCCTCTGCCTCCGTCCAGTTCCATACCTGCCACATATTCAAAATATTGATCCAGGTCAAAATGTTCAATGATCCTTCTCGCATATACTTCCGGTTTGGACGTCGCAACAAAAAGTCTTTTTCCTGCTGTCTTCAATGCCTTTAATGATTTTTCAAATCCGGGATACACCGAACACTCAAAAATCCCCGTATCCTGATAATATTCCCTGTAATACTCCACCGCCTTCCAGCTTTTCTCATCGTCAAATCCATAGAATCTGGCGAACGAATCGGTAAGCGGCGGACCGATGAATTTATATAATTTTTCCCGTTCGGTCTCTTCAATTCCGAATTTCTCAAGCGCATACATCACCGAATTCGTAATTCCCGGTGAAGAATCGATGATCGTGCCATCCAGATCAAAGAAACAGATATCATACATTTTATCAAGCTTTTCTTTTTCCATATTCTCTACCTGCCTGCTTCAAAAAATACCGGAGCTGTCCTTCTGCGTTTTTTCCGCATTCGTCACACCCCCGGTATTATTATAACCGTTCCCTCTATACTTTTGCAAACTGTATCATCCAGAGAAGCAGAAGATGCACCGGATAAAATCCGTAGAAAAACCATTTTTCCCAGCCGTGTGCTGTTTTATCTGCTTTATTATACATACACTGTATAACCACTCCCGATGCTGCCGGCCCGATACAGGCGCATGTAGAATGTATGAGCGCACTCTCCAGCCCGCAGTCCGCCCTGTATGACAACACATTCAACAGAAAGAAGAGTCCCACTGCTTTTCCATAAGCCAGTGATACTTTTTTCCTGTCCCCATATGCATTTGCAAACAGCATCGTAAATACCGGTGCCAGAAGTGCCCAGTCCGTCCAGAGCGAACAGATTACCAGCACGCACAGCCATAGCATTTTCTCCCCTTTATGTTTTACATGATCTGCAACCCACACCACTCCCAGACATAGAAGAAGGCTGAACATCATGTTCAGGTTCGTCTGTTTCAATGCCAGCATGAAGGGGATCTGTGAAAGGATCCCGAATACAAGCAGCCGCAGTGCATAGTTCTTTACAGATCTTGTGTAATGATATCCTTCCACAAGGAAATAGCACATAGTAATGGCTGTAAAATACCCGATATCAACCATAACTTCCTGCCCTGTACTGCCTTCTTTTAAAAATATATAGGCAAAATGATTACAGAACATAGCTGCCATTGCCAGATATTTTATTGCATTTCTACTCATACTTCCCTCTCCATTTTCATTCTTCGATATTTCTGATAAATCCGACATAGGTCGCTCCAAAATAAACTACATATACGCCAAAGAACAGGGCGAATGAAATTGCAAAATACTGTAACACCGGTGTACTGACTCCTGTATAGAAGTTAAATCCGGCACCCATATACACCGCTATGATCCCGCTGATCACTGCCGAAAGGATTGCCGGACACAGATAATACCCGGACAGCTGACGGAATACGGTCTGTTGGATCTCGCGTCTTCCAAGACCGATTTTCGAAAGCACCTGGTAGCGGAATCTATATTTTGCCGAATCACTCAGCTGCTGTACCGATAACACCGTCAATGCAATACACAAAAATACCAGCCCGATATACATACATGGGAATGTGATACAACTCATCATATATCTGACCTCAGCCGATGCATTTTCCCGCACAAGATTCACCGCAGCATATGTGACAATGGTATCCGTACCATAACATACATTATCATCGTCTTCTTCCATGTATGTATGACCGGCATAATCATGTTTATCTGACAGATCATCCAGCTTATTCTGCAGGTTATCCGGTACTTTTTTCTTCACACTTACCGCAAGTTCCGAATAATACGGTGTCATCTGCTGTATCCGTTCATCCGGCACAACGATGATATAATCACCGCCGTTATGTCCGTCCTGCGAAAATGATTCGGTGCAGATCTTCCTGCAGGTCAGTGTCTCTCCTCGGTCCTGAAGCTTCACGTCATCCGTAAAATCTCCGGTTTCCTTATACACTCTTTGCTTCATCTGCAGGATATATTCATTTTTTCCAAGAGTTTCCGTGGAATATCCCAGCATTTTTCTCAGATGATTGTAATCACTCAGACCCATATATGTATCATATCTGCAATATGCATCATCATCGGAACCTTTACGTATCTTTTTCTCATCCGGTGTTCCGTCTTCTCTGCGGTACTCATCTCCAAAATACCGCAGATGCGTATACAGCCATGTATTCATTGTGTTCGTATGATTTTCATAAATACGGTACACGCACGAATCCTTTACACCTGCTTCTTCTCCGACAATATCCAATTCCTTTGCAAAATCATATTCCGGATTCTGACTGTTCACCTGTACATCAAATGGAAATTTCATCTCTAAAACCTGATTCTGCCAGTCCGTAAACATTAATGCAACCGAGCACCCCAGAAATGCGACCATAAAAAGTACCGTAAGTGTTCCCATGGTAAACCGCATCGTTTTCAATTTAGATGCAAACTGACGCAGCAGGAACAGATTCTGCCCCCGGTAGACCGCATTTCCTTTTTTCTTCACATAGCAGATGATCCATGCGGAAAGCCCTGTATAAAACACATACATTGTAATAAACAGACCCGTCAGAAATACTGCTGCCCCTCCCGGCGACTGTATATTTCCGCTCAGTATCCAGACACCGAACGCAAAGATGAACAGAATGGAAAACGGCAGTAATAACCGCTTTATTTTTTCATTCTTTTCTTTTAATTCCTCATTCTTCTGATTTTCTCTCATCAGATCATGAATGTTCATCTTGCGGAATTTCCGGCTGCACCGGAACAGTGCCAGCAGATAACATCCTGCAAAGCAGCACACAGTCATAAGGAAACAATATCCATTGAATTCCAGATGGGGTCTTAGTTCCACCTGTATGACACTATAAAGGACAACGAGCAGCACCTGCTGAAGCAACATTCCAAGGCCCAGTCCTATCACAAAGGAACACACACCGAGCAGCAGATTTTCTTTCATATAAAGCCCGGACACTTCCTTTTTATTCATTCCGATCAACAGATAAATACCGAATTCACGGCTCCTTTTTTCCAGCATGAACCGTACCATATAATTGATCAGCCATGCAACGATCAGTACAATAAAGAATGTGGCAATACCGATCATCGCTGCCATTATCGCTGCCATTTCATACATTTTCTGAAGATCCTTCGAAAAAATGATACTGTTAAATGCAAACATCAATGATACCACAAATGTCATCGTCAGCACATACACCAGATAATCTCTGGCAGAACGTCTGACATTGCGCAGTGCAAGCTTACCGAACATCTGACAGTTCACCTCCTGTCAGAGATAATACATCCAGGATCTTATTCAGAAATTCCCGTCTTTCTTCCACTCCTCTTACCAGTTCATGGAATATCTTTCCATCTTTCAGGAAAAGAATACGGCTGCAGTAGCTGGCTGAAAACGCATCATGTGTAACCATGAGGATCGTAGAGTGCATATCACGATTCATCTTGCGGAATGTTTCGAGCAGCATCTGTGCCGCTCTGGAATCCAGCGCACCGGTCGGCTCATCTGCGAGGATCAGTTTCGGACGATGAATCATCGCTCTGGCACAGGCACAACGCTGCTTCTGGCCCCCGGATACCTGATAGGGGAATTTATCCCGGATTTCTTCGATATCAAGCAGCTTCAATATGTGATCACATTTCTCTTGGATCTCTCTTTTACTCTTGCTGTGCAGCGTCATTGCCAGCACAATATTCTCTTCTATCGTAAGTGTATCTAACAAGTTGTAATCCTGAAATATGAATCCAAGATTGTCTTTCCGAAATTCCGCCAGTGCCTCATCACTCAACTCCGTAATATCCGTTTCTCCGTAGTATATATGCCCTGCAGTCACACGGTCAATCGTAGACAGCATATTCAAAAGTGTTGTCTTTCCGGAACCCGATGCTCCCATGATTCCCACAAATTCTCCTTTTTGGACGCAAAAGCTTACCCTGTCTACCGCTTTGGTGATGTTCGTATCACTTCCGTAATATTTTTCCACATCACACACCCGGATCTCTCCATCCGGGATTCTGCCTCCTGCCAGGATTCTGTCTGTTTTTTTCTCTGTTGTCTTGCCATGCTTTCTTATTCTTCTCATCCATATCATCCTTTCCGGTCTTTTTGTAATACTCTTTTTCATCTCTACTTTACCCGTCCGGACCAGAAAGATGTATCGATGTATCTTTCAGTTATCTTACATTTTTGAAAGATAACTGCTGACCGGAAATGTAAGGATCATCTTCGTGCCTTCACCACGAACAGATTCCGCCTCGATGGCAATTCCAAGCTTTTCACACAGCCGTCTGCACAGATAAAGCCCCATCCCCGTAGATTTCTTACCATTTCTTCCATTGGAACCGGTAAAACCTTTTTCAAAGATTCTGGACATCTCTTCTTCCCGTATTCCGGTTCCGTTATCTTCTACGATCAGCCGGACACCATGACCGTACCTTTCCGTGTAAATATGAATATACGGATGGACCTTTGGATTCTCACTTTTATATTTCACACTGTTCAGTATAAGCTGGTTCAGTATAAAAAGGATCCACTTTTTATCGGTATACGCAAAATCAGGGCACTCCACTTCCCCGCGCACTCCGTTACTAATTAGATAATACTTATTTTTCATCAAAATTTCAGAAGCCGCCTTCCCAAGGTCTGTCTCTTCAATCATATAGTCTTTGTATACCTTTTCCATTCTGGCATAATACAGAACCATATCTACGTCATTTTCAATCCGTTGATTCTCAAGACCGATCTGTCTGGTCACTTCGTCTTTATGATTCTCACACACAAGCTGGATACTGGTAATCGGTGCTTTGATCTCATGCACCCAGCTTTCGATATAATCCCGATAATCATTCTGTTCATCTTCAAGCATACGGATCCGTTCGATCACAGATTTATTCGATCGTCTGATCAACTCCCGGTAGATCCGATCTTCCAGATATGGTGAAGCTGGCAGCAATTCTCCAAGCAGATATCTCTGATCTACATTTTCCAGAATATGCTCTGCCCTGTCAAAATATTTCTTCCTGCGATAATATCCTGTCATAATCCATATCCCAAGGATGATCCACCAGAAAATGAGAATCAGTGCAGCTGCGTTTCTGTTATACCCTGTAATATAGAAGAACCCCATCAGTAATATCATACACAGGAGGTGCAGCAGACATATCAGAATCTTATCTTTTATATATTCCGAAAATCTCATATGCGGTACCCCATTCCCCGTTTTGTCTCAATGAAATCCGTCACTCCGATGTCAGCCAGTTTTCCTCTGAGTCTTGTAACATTCACACTTAATGTATTGTCATCTATGAAGACTTCATTGTCCCACAGGTATTCGATCATATCCAGTCTCGGAACAATCTCCCCCTTTTTCTGATATAGAAGGTGCAGGATCTTCAACTCATTTTTCGTAAGATCTGTCTTTTTTCCTTCATGCTCTATGCAGCCTCCCACAACATTTAGGATTACACCTTTATATTCCATGTTCAAGGCATTACCCCTTGATTTCTCTGCATTTTTGTCAGTAGTTCTTTTTAGTACTACGCCTATTCTTGCCAGCAGAATCGGTGGATTGAACGGTTTTGTGATATAATCATCTGCCCCTTTCAAGATTCCGGTCAGTTCATCCATGGAATCTGTCCGGCTGGTCAGAAATATGATTGGAATATCTGAATGTTCTTTCAGCTTCGTACAGATGTCAAAGCCGCTTTCCCCCGGAAGATTCCAATCCAGGAGTACCAGATCCGGTGCCGGTATCATGCTGCATATCTGCTCTGCCGTATCTTTAAATTCTTCGATTATCTCTGCTTCATAAAAAGCATTTTCCAGGAGCTGTTTTAATTCCTTTCGGATACCCGGATCATCTTCTACAATAACAATCTTCATGTCGTTCTCCTCATGATGTTCCTTTTATAATTATACTGATAAATACAGAACAGATTGTAGAAAATACGCTTTTGCATTTTCCACAATCTGTTCATTATAGCATATAACATACGTTGAATATGTTTGTATTATTTCACAAGAAGTGATGTTCCAGTCATCTCAGCCGGCTGTTCCATACCCATCAGTTCGATCAGTGTAGGAGCAATATCTGCCAAGCATCCGTCTTCTTTCAACTTGTATGCAGGATCTGCGTTTACAAGGATGAATGGTACAGGATTGGTTGTATGTGCTGTAAATGGCTCTTTTGTCTCTTCATCGATCATGTACTCTGCATTACCGTGATCTGCACAGATGAACATCTGTCCGTCAGCTTCTTTTAATGCTTCGTAAGCCTTTCCTACACACTCGTCAACTGCTTCAATGGCTTTTACAGCAGCCTCGATCACACCAGTATGACCTACCATGTCAGGGTTGGCAAAGTTAATTACGATAACATCATACTTATCAGACTTGATTGCTGCAACGAGCTTGTCACATACTTCATATGCACTCATCTCTGGCTTCAAATCATAAGTAGCAACCTTTGGAGATTTTACAAGAATTCTATCTTCTCCTTCATTTGGTTCCTCTACGCCGCCATTGAAGAAGAATGTTACGTGAGCATACTTCTCTGTCTCAGCGATACGTGCCTGTTTCTTGCCGTTCTTGGCAAGGAACTCACCAAATGTATTAGTGATTTCTTCTTTCACAAATGCGACCTGTTTATTTTCGATTGTAGCATCGTATTCTGTAAAGCATACAAATGTTGTCTTGATTCTGTCTCCTCTGTCAAATCCGTCAAAGCTGTCGTCACAGAATGTTCTTGTGAGCTCTCTTGCTCTGTCCGGACGGAAGTTGAAGAATACTACGGAATCATTTTCTTTGATCGTTGCAACCGGTGCGCCGTCCTTTGTTACTACAAATGGTACAACGAACTCATCCGTTACATCTGCATCATAAGAAGCCTGGATTCCCTCTGTAGCAGAAGCAGCTGTCTCGCCTTCGCCTGCTGAAAGTGCCTTGTAAGCCTTTTCTACACGATCCCAGCGGTTATCACGGTCCATTGCATAATAACGTCCGGAAACACTTGCAACCTCTCCTACGCCGATTTCTTTCATCTTAGCTTCTAACTGCTCTACATACTCTTTTCCTGAAGCCGGTGGTGTATCACGACCGTCAAGGAAGCAGTGTACGTATACTTTCTCAAGTCCCTGTCTCTTAGCCAGTTCCAGAAGGCCGAAAATATGTCCGATGTGGCTGTGAACACCACCGTCAGATACCAGCCCCATCAGGTGCAGTGCAGAATCATTCTTCTTGGCATTCTCACATGCAGCCAGAAGTGCTTTATTCTCGAAGAATACACCATCTTCAATTGCCTTTGTGATCTTTGTCAGTTCCTGATAAATGATACGTCCGGCACCCATATTCATATGGCCAACTTCTGAGTTACCCATCTGTCCGTCCGGAAGTCCTACTGCAAGTCCGCTGGCATTTCCTTTTACACATGGATATTCTGACATCAGTTTATCCATAACAGGTGTTTTTGCCATAGCAATTGCATTACCTTCTGTCTTTTCATTCAGTCCATAACCGTCTAAGATCATAAGTACTGTTGGTTTCTTACTCATTTTTAATATCACCTTTCGTCTTAAATATCACTTTTACAGCATAAAACCGCAGGAAGCAGTCAAACGAAAGCCTCCTGCGGCTGATTTTCTAAATCTTATTTGTAGTTTACGATCTTTCCGAAATCAGCTTTCAGAGATGCTCCACCTACAAGTCCGCCGTCGATATCAGCCTGAGCGAATAACTCTGCTGCATTTCCAGCGTTTACAGATCCGCCGTACTGGATACGGATAGCTTCTGCTGTAGCTTCATCATATACTTCAGCGATGCATGCACGAATACCAGCGCAAACTTCTTCAGCCTGCTCTGTAGTAGCTGTCTTACCTGTTCCGATAGCCCAGATTGGCTCGTAAGCGATCACTGCTGTCTTAGCCTGATCAGCTGTTACATTCTGGAATGCAATTTTAATCTGCATACGAATCCAATCCACATAAATACCCTGTTTTCTCTGAGTCAATGTCTCACCACAGCAGATAATCGGGGTAATGTCATGTTCAAATGCTTTCAAAACCTTTTTATTTACCGTTTCATCGGTTTCTGCAAAATATTCTCTGCGCTCCGAATGTCCGATAATGACATATTTAACTCCGGCATCTACAAGCATGTTCGGAGAAATTTCACCAGTATAAGCACCGCTTTCTTCAAAATAAAGATTTTCTGCCCCAACATTTACATTACTTCCCTTTGCCGCCTCAACAACCGGTACAATGTCAATGGCTGGTACGCAAAATACAACATCAACATCTTCATTTTTAACCAAAGGAAGTAATTCATTTACAAGGGCAACTGCCTCACTTGGTGTTTTATTCATTTTCCAGTTTCCTGCGATAATTCTTCTTCTTGACATAAAATATCACTCCTTATACAAAATATCTTCTCAATCTGCTCATAATGTGTAATTATTTTACTTTAACTGTTACCTTTTTGCTGGATACCTGATTTACGCTTTTTGCCCAGACCTTCACTTTCTGTCCTTTTTTCAACTTCTTGATTTTAACAGAAAATTTGCCCTTGGCATCTGCGATTACAGTACGCAGAGTTTTTCCACGTTTTACATAGACACGGACATTGGCGCTTGTCTTCCCGGCAACGATACCCTTTTTACTCTTAATCTTCTTTACAACCGGCTTTTTCGGTGCATTCATGTTTTTAATCACAAATGTCATGGAATCGCCAGCCCATTCGCCTTTCGTGTAAAGATGGAGATAATAAGTACCCTTCTGCAGCGTCATTTTTTTCTTTAATGTCCAATCCTGTGGACCGTTCATATGCTCATCTTTGGTTCCTTCATAAAGAACACTTCCACTCGCACCGATAATTTCAAAATAACCGGCATCATAAGCTGCATCCAGCATGATTTTTGTCTTACTCTTCAGTGTAAACT
>OJMN01002077.1_pt1 | contig 10615 bp, 7 predicted proteins | sample 1597261 | NCBI WGS metagenome assembly OJMN01 (sample SAMEA2452130, study PRJEB22498) | human gut metagenome | biome: human feces; feature: human gut; material: feces | place: Australia | collected 2012 | reverse complement strand
GTGTATCATTGACAGGAGATCCAGTCAACGAGATTGCCAGTGCGAAACTGATCTTAAAGACATTAGGACTTCGTTCCGGAGGAATTGAAGTTGTATCCTGCCCAACATGTGGACGTACGAATATCGATCTGATTCCACTTGCCAATCAGGTAGAGACAATGGCAGCAGATTTTGAAAATCTGAATCTTAAGGTTGCTGTTATGGGGTGCGTTGTAAACGGACCAGGAGAGGCCAAAGAAGCAGATGTGGGAATCGCTGGTTGAAATGGAGAGGGACTTCTGATCAAGAAAGGCGAGGTTATCCGTAAAGTACCAGAAGATCAATTACTTGATACTTTAAGATATGAATTAGAACACTGGGGTGAATAAAATGGAAGTGACAACAAAACCATTTTTCAGTGTATTTCCAGATCTGAAAGTTTCTGACGATGTAAGATCTTTGTTTGAAGATGCGAATATTAGAGAGATCACACTAAAGAAAAAAGAAAACACGCTTAAGATTTCTTTTCAGTGTGATCATCTGATCTCAAGAGTCGATACATGGAGAATGGAACGCACGATCCGGGAACAGCTGTTTTCAAAGCGTTTTGTAAAGATTCGTTTTCAGGAAAGTTATCACCTGTCAGAACAATATAATCTCAAATATCTAATGGAGCATTACATGAAAAGCTTCCTCTTTGAGTTAAAAGGCAAAGGGGAGGTTATTTTTAATGTTGTGAGAAAAGGGGATTATAGAATTGAAGATGATGTGATCACCTTTTACTTTGAAGATACATTTGTAAACCGCAATAAAGCCCCAGAGATCAAAGAATTTTTTGAGATGATTTTAAAAGAACGTTTTTCTATTGATGCAAAAGTCGGATTTGATTTCTCTAAGACGATTGATCGAAGCCTTAAGATGGAAAGTGATTATCGCTTACAACAAGAAATCCATACGATCGTGGAGCACGCAGATATCGTTGAGAAAGAACAAAAAGAAGAGAAAAAAGCAAGAAAGAAAGCAGCTGCAACGAAAAAAGAGCATATGTTTAAGAAAAAACCAAAATATTCAGATGATCCAACCTTATTATATGGACGAAATTGTGATGGCGAGCTGATGGAGATCAAGGATATCTATGATGAGATCGGGGAAGTTGTGATTCATGGGCAGATCACATTTCTTGAAACACGAGAAATCCGTAATGAAAAAACAATCATCATTTTTCATATTACCGATTTTACAGATACGATCAGCTGCAAGGTTTTCGTAAGAAATGAACAGTTGCCCGATATTTTAGATGGTTTGAAAAAAGGTGGATTCTATCGTATCAAAGCAGTTGCGATGTATGACAAATTTGATCATGAGATCTCTCTAGGATCTGTGGCAGGAATCAAGGCGATTACAGATTTCAGGGAAAAACGTCAGGACACATCCATGGAAAAACGTGTAGAATTACATCTCCATACAGTGATGAGCGATAATGACAGTGTGGTACAGATCAAAGATATTGTAAATCGCGCCTACGAATGGGGACATCCGGCGGTTGCGATTACAGATCACGGTGTATTGCAGGGATTTCCGATCGCACGTCATGCATACGAAGACTTGAGACTAAAAGAAGATGATCCATTTAAGATCATTTATGGGGTAGAAGGATATTTCGTTGATGACCTTGGAGATTTGATCATTGATTCAAAAGGGCAGTCACTAATGGACAGTTATGTTGTATTCGATATTGAGACAACAGGATTTAACAGTGTCAATGATCGAATTATAGAAATTGGTGCGGTAAGAGTCGTGGAAGGAGAGATTAAAGAAACATTTAGTGAATTTGTCAATCCAGAGCGCCCGATTCCATATAAGATCACTCAGCTGACAACGATCACAGATGATATGGTAAAAGATGCGGGAACGATCGAAGAGATTCTTCCACAGTTTTTAAAATTCTGTGAGGGATCTGTTTTGGTTGCACATAATGCAGGATTTGATACAGGGTTTATCCGCGAAAATGCGAAAAGGTTGAATCTTCCATATGATCATACAGTTGTGGATACACTGGGGCTTGCAAGATGTCTAATGGGACATCTTGGTAAATTTACACTGGATAACATTTGTAAACATTTAAATATCATACTGGAAACACACCATAGAGCAGTTGATGATGCAACGGCAACAGGAAAGATTTTTGTAGAATTCATTTCTATGTTAAAAGAAAAAGATATTACAGATCTAGATCAGGTCAACGAATTTGCAAATGATAATGTCGATCTGATCAAAAAAGGACGCATGTACCATGGAATTATTCTGGTTAAGAATAATACAGGGCGTGTTAATTTAAACCGCTTGGTATCTGAATCACATTTAAATTACTTTAACCGTCGCCCAAGAATGCCAAAGTCCCTGATCAATAAATATAGAGATGGACTGATCATTGGATCTGCGTGTGAAGCAGGAGAATTATATCAGGCATTGCTTGATGAACGCTCAGATGAAACGATTGCGAATATTGTATCATTTTATGACTATCTGGAGATTCAGCCAGTAGGAAACAATGAATTTATGATTGGATCCGAACGTGTTGAGAATGTGAATTCGATCGAAGATATTCAGAAATTCAATCAAAAGATCGTAGATCTTGGAGAACAATTCCATAAGCCAGTCGTTGCGACATGTGATGTGCATTTTCTAAATCCAGATGATGCAATCTATCGTTCTATTTTATTAGCTGGAAAAGGATTTAAAGATGCTGACCAGCAGGCACCGCTTTATTTTAGGACAACACAGGAGATGTTAGATGAGTTTGCGTATCTTGGAAGTGAGAAAGCCAAAGAAGTTGTCATAACAAACACGAATAAGATCAATGATATGATTGAAAATATTTCTCCGATCCATCCGGATAAATGCCCGCCGGTCATCCCGAATTCTGACAAAACATTAAGAGAAATCTGTTATAATAGAGCACATGAGATTTATGGAGATGATCTTCCAGAACGAGTGACAAGTCGTTTGGAAAAAGAATTAAACTCTATTATTGGAAATGGATATGCGGTAATGTACATCATCGCACAGAAATTGGTATGGGATTCGAATGACCATGGGTATCTGGTAGGATCACGAGGATCGGTAGGATCTTCCTTTGCAGCAACGATGTCAGGGATCACGGAAGTAAATCCGTTGCCAGCACATTATATCTGTCCAGAATGTCATTTTGTGGATTTTGACTCAGAACAGGTGCAAAAATATGCGAAGATGGGTATGTCAGGTTTTGACATGCCAGATGCATACTGTCCAAAGTGTGGAGCAAAGATGACGAAAGAAGGACAGGATATCCCGTTTGAGACATTCCTTGGGTTTAAAGGAAATAAAGAGCCGGATATCGACTTAAACTTCTCAGGAGAATATCAGGGAAAAGCACATGCTTATGTAGAAGTTATCTTTGGAAAAGGAAAAGCATTCCGAGCGGGAACGATCGGTACACTGGCAGAGAAAACAGCCTATGGTTATGTGTTGAAATATCTGGAAGAACGAGGAATCAGTAAACGTCGTTGCGAAATAGAGAGATTAGCACTTGGATGTACGGGAGTTAAGAGAACAACTGGTCAGCATCCGGGTGGAATCATTGTAGTACCGCATGATAAAGAAATTTATGATTTTACAGCGGTACAACATCCAGCCAATGATATGAATACACCGATCATTACGACACATTTTGAATACCATTCGATTGACCAGAACCTATTAAAACTTGATATTCTGGGACATGACGATCCATCTATGATCCGAAGAATGGAAGATATCACAGGAATTGATGCACAGACGATCCCAATGGACGATAAAGGCGTTATGGGATTATTTCATGGAACAGAAACCTTAGGGATCACACCAGAAGATATTGATGGGACACCGCTTGGATCACTTGGAGTACCGGAATTTGGGACAGACTTTGTAATTCAAATGCTTCAGGATACGCATCCACAGAGCTTTTCTGATCTTGTCCGTATTTCTGGGCTGTCTCATGGAACCGATGTATGGCTTGGAAATGCTCAGACATTGATCGAGAATGGAGATGCGGTTATTTCCACAGCAATCTGTTGTCGAGATGATATCATGGTATATCTGATCAATCAGGGATTGGAACAGGAAGCGTCATTTAAGATCATGGAAGGAGTCCGAAAAGGAAAGGGACTTACAGATGAACAAGAACAGATGATGAGAGATCACAATGTGCCAGATTGGTATATCTGGTCTTGTAAACAGATCAAATATATGTTCCCGAAAGCCCATGCGGCAGCTTATGTTATGATGGCATGGAGGATCGCATGGTATAAGGTTTATCACCCATTGGCATATTATGCAGCATATTTCAGTATTCGAGCGAAGGCATTTTCTTATGAAGATATGTGTCTTGGAAAAGAACGTTTGGATGAAAAGATGAGTATTATTAAGAATACACCAAAACACGAAGTTAAAAATGCAGATCTTGATCTGTTACGAGAAATGAAGATTGCGGATGAAATGTATGCAAGAGGCTATGAATTCTGGCCACTGGATATTTACAAGGCAAAGGCAAAAGATTTTCAAGTGATCGATGGAAAGATCATGCCAGCACTTACCAGTATTGATGGAATGGGTGAAAAAGCGGCACAGCAGGTAGAAGAAGCAGCCAAAGGAGAACCATTTACATCCTTGGAAAACTTTAGAAACAGAACAAAAGCACCACAAGCATGTATCGAGAAAATGAAAGAACTTGGAATTATGGGAGATCTATCAGATACTGATCAGTTAAGTTTCGATTTTCTTTGATAATATATGAAAAAACTCTTGTCAAGAGATATTTTTCATGTTAAACTAAATATAGCTTAAGAAAAGATGACTTAGGAGTGGGCATATGTCCACTCCTATTTTGTGTAACAATGAAGAAATAACACTACAAAAGAAAGGGTTGATACATTGGCAAGACGAGTTGATATTGAAACAAAAACAGAAGAACTGGTATTACCGATTATTGAAGCCAACAATTTTGAACTGGTGGATGTAGAATATGTCAAAGAAGGAGCAAACTGGTATTTAAGAGTTTACGCAGACAAAGAAGGTGGAATTGCAATTGATGACTGCGTGCTGATCAGCAGAAGCTTAGAAGAGAAACTAGATGCAGAAGATTTTATCGAAGATGCATATATTTTAGAAGTAAGTTCTCCAGGACTTGGAAGACCACTAAAAAAAGAAAAAGATTATGTAAGAAGTGTCGGAAAGTCCATTGACATCAAGCTTTATAAAGCAATTGATAAGCAAAAGGAATTTACTGGTATTTTAAAAGAAAACATGGAAGATCAGATTGTACTAACAATCGAAGATCAGGATATTACATTTGAGAAAAAGAGCATTGCAAGTGCTCGTTTGTCGTTAGATTTTTAAGGAGGAAGAAAGAGAATGAGTGAATTAATTGCGGCATTAAATCAGTTGGAGAAGGAAAAAGGTATTGATAAAGACGTTATCATGGAAGCCATTGAAAATTCCCTGCTTGCTGCATGTAAAAGAGATTTTGGAAGTGCAGATAACGTTGTAGTTAATATGGATCGTGAAACAGGAGATATTTATGTTTATGCGATCAAAGAAGTTGTAGACGAAGTTTATGATCCTGCTCTGGAGATCAGTCTTGGAAAAGCAAAGGCAATCGATCAGAACTTAAATCTTGGAGATACTGTAAGAATTGAAATCACACCAAAAGATTTCGGACGTATTGCAGCAATGCATGCAAGAAGCGTTATTGTTCAGAAAATCAAAGAAGAAGAAAGAAGAGTTGTATATGATCATTTCTACTGCAAAGAAAAAGATATCGTAACAGGTGTTGTTCAGCGTTATGTTGGAGAGAATGTAAGTGTAAGCTTAGATGACAAAACAGATGCTCTGTTAATGAAATCTGAACAGATCAGAGGTGAAGTGTTCAAACCAACAGAGAGAATCAAACTTTATATTGTAGAAGTAAAAGAAACAAATCGTGGACCACGTATTCTTGTTTCAAGAACACATCCAGATCTTGTAAAACGTTTATTTGAGAAAGAAGTTGCGGAAATTCAGGATGGAACAGTAGAGATCAAGAACATTGTGCGTGAAGCAGGATCAAGAACAAAGATGGCTGTATGGTCCAATGATAAGAATGTAGATCCAGTTGGAGCATGTGTCGGATTAAATGGTGCCAGAGTGAATGCAATCGTCAATGACTTAAAAGGCGAGAAAATCGATATCATCAACTGGAATGAAGATCCTTGTGTATTTATTGAGAATGCATTAAGCCCATCAAAAGTTGTTTCTGTGGCAGTTGATGTAGAAGAAAAGAGCGCAGAAGTTGTAGTTCCAGATTACCAGTTATCATTAGCAATCGGTAAAGAAGGACAGAATGCGAGACTAGCTGCAAGATTAACAGGCTATAAGATTGACATTAAGAGTGAATCACAGGCAGCTGAAGAAGCAGCAAAAGTCAGTGAAGAACCAGAGGCAGATGAATTTGAGATTGAAGAAGATCTTTTTAACGAAGAGATCAATGATGATTTCGTAGAAGATGCAGAGAATACAGAAGAAGCTGTTGAAGATTTTGATGCAGAGGATATTGAAGAATAGGAAATATCAGCAGGTGATAAAATGAATCGAAAAATTCCAACAAGAAAATGTATCGGGTGCGGTGAATTAAAAGAAAAGAATCAATTAGTCCGGATCGTAAGATCAAAAGAAGGCGAGATCAGTCTTGATATGACTGGAAAGAAAAATGGGAGAGGGGCATATATATGCCCTGATCCACAGTGTTTAAAACAAGCATTTAAGAAAAAAGGACTAGATCGTTCTTTTAAGATAGGAGTACCGGAATCGGTCTATGAGACATTAAAAAAGGAGATGGAAGAACTTTATGAATAAAGGATTATCTCTTCTAGGTCTTGCATTCAGATCCGGTAATCTGGTCAGTGGAGAGTTTGCCGCAAGAGAAGCTGTCAGGAAAAAGACAGCAGCTCTTATCATTGTAGCCAATGATGCTTCCGATAATACAAAAAAGATGTTTGAGAATCAATGTAAACATTATCAAGTACCTTTTTATTGCTGGGGATTAAAAGAAGAGCTTGGGCATGCGATCGGGAAGGAGTTTCGAGCGTCGATCGCAGTGACTGATCAAGGTTTTGCAGAAGCTCTTTTAAAACAGCTTGATAAATAAGAATCGCAGGAGGTATATTTATGGCAAAATTCAGAGTTTATGAAATTGCAAAGAAATATAATAAAGACAATAAAGAAATTTTAGAAATCTTGAAAGCCAATCATGTAGAAGTGAAAAACCACATGAGTACCATAGGAGATGAGCAGATCAAAATGATCGAGAATGCGTTGAAACCAAAGAAAGAAGCAAAACAGGATCATAATTCAAAGAAACAGGAAAATTCAAAAAGAAAAGATAATAAAAAAGCACAGAATATGGAAAAGAAAAATAATAAAAAAACTCAGGAAGTAAAGAACAATAAAAATAATTCAAGAAATAAAAATAATGATGGGGATAAAAAGATCTTAAGAAAAGATAATCCTCAGAACTCTCAGAAGTTTGGAAAAAATAATAAAAAGAATAAGAAATTTAACAATAAAAACCAGAACCAGAATCAGGAGCATAAGAAAAAGAAAAAAACATCAGGACCTGGTGCCTTTATTAAACCAGAACCAGTAAAGAAACCGGAAGTAGATCCAAATGCGCCAGTAAAGATTCCTCCAGTATTAACATTGAAAGAACTTGCAGATGCATTATCTATTCCTGCAAATGATATCATTAAGAAATTACTGATCAGCGGAGCTGGAATGTTAAATGTAAACTCTGAACTTGATTTTGAAAAAGCAGAAGAGATCGCAATGGAATTTGATCGTCTGGTAGAGATGGAAGAACAGGTAGATGTGATCGAAGAACTGTTAAAAGAAGAGGAAGAAGACGAAACAGATATGATCGTAAGACCACCAGTTGTCTGTGTTATGGGTCATGTTGACCATGGTAAAACTTCTTTACTTGACAAGATCCGTTCTTCTCATGTTACAACAGGAGAAGCAGGTGGTATCACACAGCATATTGGAGCTTATGTTGTTGAAACATCCAATGGAAAGATCACATTCTTAGATACACCAGGACATGAGGCATTCACATCTATGCGTATGAGAGGTGCCCAGTCTACAGATATCGCAATCTTAGTCGTAGCTGCAGATGACGGTGTTATGCCACAGACGATCGAAGCGATCAACCATGCGAAAGCAGCAGGAATCGAGATCATTGTTGCGATCAATAAGATTGATAAAGAAAGCGCCAACATTGAGAGAGTAAAACAGGAACTGATCGAATATGAATTGGTACCAGAAGACTGGGGTGGAAGCACGATCTTTTGTCCAGTATCTGCACATACAGGAGAAGGAATCGATGAATTATTAGATATGGTTTCTTTAACAGCAGAAGTTTTGGAATTAAAAGCAAATCCAAATCGTAAAGCAAGAGGTATTGTCTTAGAAGCACAACTTGATAAAGGTCGTGGACCAGTTGCAACTGTATTAGTACAGAAAGGTACATTACATGTTGGTGATGCAGTAGCGATCGGAAGTGCTCATGGTAAAGTTCGTGCAATGGTAAATGACAAAGGAAAACGTATTAAAACAGCAGGACCATCTACACCAGTTGAGATCTTAGGTTTAAGTGAAGTTCCAAATGCTGGAGAAGTTATGATGGTTATGGATAGCGAAAAAGAAGCAAGATCCGTAGCAGAGAAATTTATTGCTTATGGACGTGAAAAAATGTTATCTGAGACAAAACAGCAGTTATCATTAGATGATCTATTTAACCAGATCCAGGCAGGAAGCGTCAAAGAATTGAATATCATTGTAAAAGCCGATGTACAGGGATCTGTCGAGGCAGTAAAACAGAGTCTTGTCAAACTCTCCAACGAGGAAGTTGCCGTACGCGTCATCCACGGCGGTGTCGGTGCGATCAACGAGTCCGACGTTATGCTGGCAACCGCATCTTCCGCCATCATTATCGGATTTAACGTACGTCCGGATGCGAACGCAAAATCCATGGCAGAGCAGAACGGCGTAGACATCCGTCTGTACCGTGTCATCTACCAGGCAATTGAGGATGTTGAGGCAGCCATGAAGGGTATGCTTGAGCCGGTTTACGAAGAGAAAGTTATCGGCCATGCCGAGGTACGTCAGCTCTTCAAGGCATCCGGTGTCGGAACGATCGCCGGAAGCTATGTACTGGACGGAACGTTCCAGAGAGGCTGCAAAGTTCGAATCAGCCGCGAAGGAAACCAGATCTTCGAAGGAAATCTGGCATCCCTCAAACGTTTCAAAGACGATGTCAAAGAAGTGCGCTCCGGCTATGAGTGCGGTCTTGTATTTGAAGGATTCAACGATCTTCAGGAGTTCGATCAGGTCGAGGCCTATATCATGGTAGAAGTGCCGAGATAGAAATGAGGAATTAAGTTGAGAAAAAACAGTATTAAAAACACCAGGATCAACGGGGAAGTACAGAAAGAGCTTTCCAACATCATCCGGAACGAGATCAAGGATCCGCGCATCGGAATGATGACCTCTGTCACAGCGGCAGAGGTAGCGCCGGATCTGAAGACGTGTAAAGTATATATCAGTGTGTTTGGCGATGATGAGGCGAAGAAAGAAACCATCCGCGGCTTAAAGAGCGCGGAGGGCTTCATCCGCCGTATGCTGGCCAAGACCATTAACCTCCGCAATACACCGGAGCTGACCTTTGTCCTGGATGAGTCGATTGAATATGGCGTTACGATGTCGAAACTGATTGATGAAGTAACACACAAAGAAGACAAAAAGGATGAGGAAAATGAAGAAAATTGATGAAATTCTAAACGGAGTCTCCTGCATGGCCATCGCCGGACACGTTCGTCCGGACGGTGACTGCATCGGTTCCTGCCTGGGATTATACCAGTATCTTCGCGACAATCGGCCGGAGATTCAGGCAGATGTCTATCTTGAGGATCCACGGCCGGAATTTTCCTATCTTCCGGGCTTTTCTGAGGTAAAGACAAGCTGTGAAGAGAAAGCGTACGACCTTGTGGTCCTTCTGGATGTATCCAGCGAGGAACGCATCGGCGTTGCCGCACCGCTTCTTGCAAAAGCGGGAAAGACGATCTGCATCGATCACCATGTGACGAATACAGAATATTGCGAAATCAATCACGTAGAGCCGGATGCAAGCTCTGCCTGCGAGGTGCTGTTCGGACTTCTGGAGGAAGAAAAGATCTCCGAGCCGTGCGCCGAGGCGCTGTACACCGGTATTGTGACCGATTCCGGCGTATTCCAGTACAGCAGCACTTCTCCGCACACGATGCGGGTTGCGGCCGCTCTGATGGAAAAGGGAGTTCCGTTTACCAGAATCATCGAGGATGCATTCTTCAAGAAAACATACGTACAGAATCAGATTATGGGACGCACGCTGACAGAGAGCATCATGCTTCTCGACAAGCAGTGTATTGTCGGTATCGTGCGGAAGAAGGTCATGGACTTCTATGGCCTGACACCGGGAGATATGGACGGCATTGTCAGCCAGCTAAAAAATACAGAAGGCGTTCACGTAGCAATCTTCCTGTATGAGCTG
>OJMN01002070.1_pt1 | contig 10648 bp, 8 predicted proteins | sample 1597261 | NCBI WGS metagenome assembly OJMN01 (sample SAMEA2452130, study PRJEB22498) | human gut metagenome | biome: human feces; feature: human gut; material: feces | place: Australia | collected 2012 | reverse complement strand
GGGGCTTGGGAAAATATTTGGCGCACTTAATTCGGCATTGATGCCGGTGTACATAGGCGTTGTGATTGCGTATCTTCTCAGTCCGCTTGTGAATAAATCGGACCGTTATATATTTATTCCGTTGTGGAGTAAAATTTTTAAGGGGAAAAAGAAAAAAGCATCAAATGTTGCGAGGGGATGTTCCGTGTTTTTTGTACTTCTTCTGGCGATATTTGTTGTGTTTGGAATTATGATGTTAGTAATACCGGAGATTATTGACAGTATCACAGGGCTTGCAAAGAGTATGCCGGAGTATTATAACAATGTGAAGAACTGGGGTACTCATATTTTTAAATCGAATCCGGAATTTGCGGATTATTTTACGAAAGCCTCTAAAGATATATTTGATAAATTGTTAGATTGGCTGCAAAATGATTTGCTTCCAAATAGTGATAAGTTTTTGGGGGCAATTACCGACGGTGTTATGGATGCAACCAGTGTTTTGGTTGACTTTTTTATCGGGCTTATCGTTTCCATTTATCTAATGGCAGGAAAAGAAAACTTCTGTGCTCAGGCGAAAAAACTGATTTTTGCGGTTCTGCCGGCAAAAAGAGCGGGAAGCGTGTTGTCTGTGTTAAGCGAAACGCATGGTGTTTTTGCAAAATTTATCAGCGGAAAAATTATTGATTCCCTGATTGTTGGTGTATTGACATTTATCATTATGAACATTGCGGGAATTCCGTACACCATTTTGATAAGCGTGTTAATTGGTGTGACAAACATCATTCCGTTTTTTGGCCAGTACATCGGTATTATTCCGAGTGCGGTGCTGGTTTTTATTGCAAGTCCGAGCAAAGGTGTTTTGTTCTTGATTTTAATTATCATTTTAATGCAGTTTGATGGAAATGTATTAGGACCGAAAATTCTTGGCGATTCCATTGGCTTAAAGAGTTTTTGGATTTTATTTTCCATTTTATTCTTTGGCTCCTTGTTTGGAGTTTTAGGTATGATTTGTGCAGTCCCGGTGTTTGCCGTTATTTACCGCATGGTGAAACGGTTCTGTGCCGGACGGCTTGCGAAAAAGCAGTTGCCGACGGAGACAGAATGTTACTGCAAGGCATGGGATGATGCCTGGGAGCCGGGGGACGAAAATAAGAAAGGATGAAGGATATGAGAAGGGGCAGCCGTTTGTTATGTATAGGGATAGCAGCTTGTATGATGTGTGGATGTGGTATTCTGCCAACAGAAGAAGAGTTTGACGCAGCACCGTTAGTAAAAGAGTACAGCGATGAAAATGTAGGAAAATATACTGTTACGAGGGGGGATATGATTCAAAGCGAATCGATTGCCGTTCGGTATGAAGGTACGAAAAAATCCGATGTGTATGGTACGGATGATGGTATCCGCATTAAGAAATTGTGTGTTTCCAAAGGGCAGCACGTAAAAAAAGGTGATGTCCTTTTACAGGAATATCTGGAAGATGAAGAAGAGTCGCTAAAGACCAGTAAACGTCAGGTCAGTACGCTTACCCTTCAGATTAGTCAGGCAAAACAGATGCGGCAGAGAGAACTAGAGCAGTTAAATCATACAGGTGGCAGTAAAGAAGAAAAAGAAAACGTAAAGACGCAGTATGATGCGCAGATTAAGAGCTGCCGGTCAAGTTTAGAATTAGCAAAATTAGATATTCAAAGTTTGGAAGAAACGATACGGGAAGCATCTTTGAAGGCGCCGATTAGCGGAACGGTGACATTTGTAGAAAAATCGCTTGAGGGCGGTTATGCAAATCAGGAAAATCTACTTGTCACGATAAGGGCGGCGAAGAAGAACCGGTTTTCCTGTAAAACCGAATATACGTCCCATTTTTCGCAGGGAAGTGAGGCAACCGTCACGGTTATGGGACAGCAGTACAAGACCACGGTGAAAAAAGGAAAAGGGAAACAGATTTATTTTGTCCCGAAGCAGGAATTGGCTTTGAAAAATGCAGTAACAGGAACAGTAGATTTGGTTTTGAAAGAAAAGAAAAATGTTCTTTATGTTCCGTCAGCACTTGTTTTTGATATGGGAAGCAAAAAAGTTGTTTACATAGAGGGAAAAGAGGGAGTAAAGGAAACGAGAGAAGTCACAACCGGAGAACAGATTCAGAATGAAATCGAAATTACCGGTGGATTAAAAGAAAACGAGCAGATATTGACAAACTAATGGAGTATTTTGCAAAAAGGGAGGAAACCATGAATTGTAAAGTGCAAAAGTATCGTGTATTGGTGATGGGACTTTTGATTTTATCGCTGATGGGACTTTCTGCCTGTGGCAGACAGGAATCGACAGCGAACGTGCCAAAACTCAAAGACCCGGTTGGCGTTGATGTGGATACGGCAAAAGTAAAGAAAATGAATTTAAGTAGTGTGAATTCCTATTCCGGCGAGGTAGTGCCGGATATGGTTGGCGCTTATTTTGCAAATTCGGGACAGGCTGGTGCCGTGAAAGTAGAAATTGGCGATAAGGTAAAGAAAGGTCAGCTTTTGGCTACACTTACCGGTTCGGAATCGACGGTGAAAGATTTGCAGAAGGAGTTAGAATCTCAGATTGCAGAAAATGCGGAGACAAATGCTTCCTCTCAGAGTAAAATCGAGCAGTTAAACATCGAATTAAAAGCGGTGAAAAAACAGAAAAAGCAAGCGAAAAATACGAAAGATAAGAACAACCTTGGTAAGCAGATTGTGCAGAAACAGGAAGAAATCAAAACGGAAAGACTACGGTTGAAATTGCAGAAACAGACGCAGAAACAGTACATCGGTGAATTAAAAAGTGATATTGCAAATGCGAAAAAAACAAGCAAATTGAACCGGTTGTATTCCCCGGTAAATGGAGAAGTAATTGCGAAAAATCTGGCGCCCGGAGATTTTGTGACAGGCGGTGTTTCGGTGATTACAATTGCCGATATGGATAAAACACAGATTCGCACCGAATACATTGGTTCTTCGGTGTTAGATCGTGCAAGCGGCTACCAGGCCGTGATTAATGGAAAAAAATATAAAGTAACGGCACAGGAACAGGACGTTTCACAGATGGATGTGGAGATGGGTAATCTCCCGACAAGTACTTATTTTGATTATGAAAAAGATGCGAATGTTTCGGTTGGAGATTCAGTGACGCTGGAGTTTTACAACAATGCCACAGAAGACGCTTTGGTTGTACCGAGCAATGCGGTTTTTAAAGCAAAAAGCGAGCATTATGTATACCGTATGGATGGAGATGCGAAAAAGAAAGTGAAAGTGACACTGGGAACAAAGACCGATGCGTATACACAGATTATGTCAGGATTAAAGGAAGGAGATGTTGTCTATGTGCAGGATTAAAAAACTGGCAATTCTCCTTGGTTTATGTATGGTGCTTACCGCCTGTGGAAGCGGTGAGCAGCAGAAGTCCAAAGTAATGCTGTATCAAGGAGATACAAACAAAAAGGAAGAAGAGCATTATAAAACGACGAAGGTGAAAAAAGGTACCTACGAAGAGAAAATTTCGGCGACAGCCAGCTTGGTTTATCAGAATGATAAAGCAGTAACGATTAAAGATTCCAATGCCTATCTGGATAAGATTTTGGTAAAGAACGGACAGAAGGTAGTGAAGGGACAAAAACTTGCCACTTATCACGTAAAGATTTCAGATACAAAGTTAAAAAAGAAAAAGCTGGAAACGGAACAGGCAAGGTCTGAGTATGACGTGAACCTAAAGAGCAAGAGAAACGAAGTGCTGCAGCAGGAAAGAACGATAAAAACGCTCACGGATGCAACTGAAAAAAAACTGGCAGTGCTACAGTTAAACAAATTAAAAAGTGAGTACAAAGATTTGCAGAAGCAGGGAAAATCCATTCAGAAAAAAGAGAAAGAATATAACGATTTGGTACAAAAACGGAAATCTGCCACACTTACGTCTCCGTACAGCGGAACAGTTGCAGAGATAACGGATTCTATCGGTGATGAGGCGTCCGGTGAAAATATTATGCTGATTCGTGATAAAAAAGATTTTCTGTTAAGTGCAGAAGATGCTTCCGGTCTGCGGTATAACATGACGGTAGATGTTGGTTTGGGAGCAACACTTGATAGTATTAAGTATCACTTAAAAGGCAAAGTGATTTCGACCGATAATTTGCAGCAGGATTTGCAGGATGGAAATGACAATGGCGGTGAGCAGCAAAATGAAAGCGGCGGTGCTCAGTTAATTCGTCTTTCTAAGAAAGATAGAGAATCCTACCAATTTTCAAAATATAACATTTACATCACAGGAGTGAGTTTGAAAATTGAGGATGCCTTACTTGTCGATGCGGATGCCGTATACGAGGAAACGGAGAATGAGGAAATCAAGAATTTTGTTTATCTTGTAGAAAACGGCAAATTACATAAACGCTATATTGTTAGTAACTATAAACAGGAAAAAACGTATTTGGTAAACCAAGGTCTGGAAGAAGGCCAGACGCTGGCGATTGTATCAAAGTAGAAAGGAGAGGTAAGTCGTTATGATTCATTTTATCAAGCAGAAACTTCTCCATAAAAAATGGATGGTTGTAAGTCTTTTAATCGGTAATATTTTGTTGATTGCCATTGCTTGCAGCAATCCAATGTATCAAGGAGCGGCACTGCAGAAAACATTGTCCTCAAAACTGGATGAGTATATCCAAGAGGAGAATCAAAACCCGGGTGTGATTTCTTTTGAGGCCAACATGAAAGGGCAGGATGGACAGGAAAAGGAATATCAGAGCATGAAGGAAGAGGCTGCCGGTGCAGCAGACCGCCTTGATGTGGAGCAAAGCTATTTTGTGACATATAACGAGTCGTCAAAAACCAGAGGACACTATGTAGGAACCCGCAATAAAGATGACATGACAAAGACAATTAAAATCAGCAGTTTGTCAGAACTGGAGAAACACAGCACGATGTTGTCCGGAAAAATGTATCAGGATAAAGTGGGTGCAGATGGTGCATTGGAAGCAATTGTTTCCCAGAAATGTATGAGCAAATTAGATATTATGGTGGGTGACATCATTGAGCTCAACCGTTTTATGGATGCTAAGGGCAATGCCATCCGAGTAAAAATTGTTGGTGTGTTTACAAATAAAGAGGCAGATGATACCTACTGGGTACAATCTCCGTCCGATTATTATATGGATTTGTTTATTTCACCAAAAGTATTTGAAAGTGATTTTATAAACTTAAAGAAACAGTCTTTTGTAATGACCACCACATGGTCGTTGGTTTTCGATTACAAAGAACTGGCTGCTGAGCAGATTGATTCGTTCGTAAGCGAAACGGAAGATATGATGCAGGAAACATCGGATGCATATAATTGTAAAATTGATGAGCCGGCTTACTTGGAGGTTCTCCGTGAATACCAGACATCTGCAAAGAAAGTGCGCACAACACTTCTTATTTTACAGTTCCCGGTACTGGCGCTTTTGCTGGCTTCCAGACAGATGTTAGATTTGGAACAAAATGAAATTGCCCTGCTAAAAAGCCGTGGTTCGAGTAAGAAACAAATTATACTGATTTATTTTTTGCAGTCCGTTATTTTGTCAGCGATGAGTGCTGTTGTGGGACTGCCGCTTGGCTATTTCCTATGTAAAGCACTTGGCTCAACGAATGGATTTTTGGAATTTATTCAAAGAAAAGCATTACATATCACGCTTGGTACTTCGGTATTTTTGTATATGCTTGGTGCGATGCTTATATCCATTGCGTTCATGGTGTTACCGGTCTTCCGCGACGCCAACGTTACGATTGTTAATGTAAAAAGAAACAAAAACAAAAAGCATAAAAACATTTTCCAGAGAGTATATATGGATGTGATACTGCTCGTGATTTCTCTGTATGGCTTGTATAATTTTACAGAGCAGAAGGAAAGTCTTATGACGCAGATGCTAGAAGGAGAATCGTTAGACCCGTTTTTGTTTATTTGTTCTTCGCTGTTTATCATCAGTGCCAGTCTGGTAGCGCTGCGTATTCAGCCGCTTTTGATTAAACTGGTTTATCTGATTGGGAAAAAACGCTGGAAACCGGCATTTTTCGCTTCGTTTTTACAGATTTTGAGAACAAAGGGAAAACAGAGCTTTATGATGGTCTTTTTGATGCTGACGGTTGCACTTGGTATTTTTAACGCAACGGTGGCGCGGACGATTCTTTCCAATTCGGAGAGTAATATTCGGTATGAAACGGGAGCAACACTTGTTCTTAAAGAGCAATGGGAGAGCAACGAAGCGTTCCTTGCGGATAATCCGGATAAGGAAGTATCCTATACGGAGCCGGATTTTTCGACCTATGAGAGCATGAAAGGTGTAAAACATGCAACGAAAGTTTACTGTGAGGATGAGATTTCTACATCACTTGGCAAAAAAATGAGTGACAATGAAACAGAAACTTCGTTGATGGCAATTGACACGAAAAATTTTGGATTGACGGTAAGTGATTTTGATTCGACACTTTTGCCGACGCATCTGAACAATTATTTGAATGCAATGGCGGGTAATCCGGATGCCATTCTTCTAAGCATGAATTTTCAGAAAAAAATGGGCGTCAAGCTGGGGGATAAAGTAACCTATACAACAAAAGATAAAAAAGAAATGACAGGAGTTGTGTATGGGTTCTTTGATTATTTTCCAAGTTATGTGAAGCAGACGCATGAACTAAATCAGCAGGATACGCTTGTGACAACGGATCATTATCTGATTGTTGCCAATCTGGCACCGGTTCAACAGACGCTTGGCGTGAAGCCGTATCAGGTGTGGATTCAGACCAACGGTTCTTCGAAATTTATTTACGATTATGCGAAGAAAAACGGCATCGAATATACGGTGTTTGATGATGTGGCATCCAAACTGGTAGACGTTAAAAACGATGCACTGTTCCAAGGAACCAATGGTATTTTGACGATGAGTTTTATCATTATCTTGATTTTGTGCAGTACCGGATTTTTGATTTACTGGATTTTGTCAATCCGGCAGAGAGAATTGCTTTTCGGTGTATTCCGTGCGATGGGCATGACAAAAAAAGAGATTATTCAGATGTTAATCAATGAACAGATTTTCAGTTCCGGAATTTCCATTCTGATTGGTGCCGGACTTGGTGTTTTGTCATCCATTCTGTTTGTGCCACTGGTGCAGATTTTCTATGCATCAACCGACCAGACGGTACCGCTTGCAGTTGTGTTTAAGGCGTTAGATATGATTCGTCTCTTTAGCGTCATCGGCATTGTGATTGTAATCTGCATGGTAGTTCTTGGTAAGCTGATTAGTAAGATTAATATTTCCCAGGCGTTGAAGCTTGGTGAAGACTAGGGAGGTGTCAGAATGGAAAATATGATAGAAACTAAAGATGTGATTCAAAGCTTTCCGATTGCCGGTGGCAAGGAGTTAGTGGTTTTGAAAAACATTAACATTCAGATTCCGACCGGGAAACTTACGATGCTAAGAGGACGTTCCGGCTCCGGTAAAACGACGCTGATGAATCTTTTGAGTGCACTCGATTACCCGAAAAGCGGTGAAATTTTATTTGAAGGAAAACCGATTCAAGATTTGCCGGAACATGACAGGGAGCAGATGCGGAAAACGCAGATTGGATTTGTTTTTCAGTCAGTGGCACTGATTCCGATGATGACCGCCTACGAAAATGTTGAGTTTGTTCTCAGACTCGCCGGATACAAAGGGGACAGGAGAAAGCGGACGGAAGAATGTCTGAAATTAGTTGGCCTCGGAAGCCGTATGCATCATATGCCACAGGAACTTTCCGGTGGTGAGCAGCAGCGAGTGGCGATTGCACGTGCGATTGCACACAAGCCAAAGATTATTTTTGCCGATGAGCCGACGGCGGAGCTTGACAGCAATACCGGGCTTCAGGTGATGAAGATTTTCAAGGAACTGATTGAAAAACAGGGAGTAACCATAGTAATGACGACGCATGATACCGGATTGATGGAGATTGCCGACTGCATCTATCATATTGAGGATGGAGAGATTGCCGATGAAGATTAATTTAAAAGAAAAAATAAGCAAAGTAAAACAAATAAAGAGTCCTGAATCTGCAATGGAAAATCCGGAACAGACGATGGATGTGCCGGACGATGTGATGATTGAGTGTGACAGTCTGGTTAAAATTTACAAGACCAAAGATATTGAAGTGCTGGCGCTTCAAGGGTTGGATTTGACCGTGAAGCGTGGAGAACTTATGGCGATTATTGGAAACAGCGGAAGCGGTAAGTCCACATTTTTAAATATGATTGGTGGATTAGATCGGCCTTCAGCGGGTAAACTGTATGTGGATGGCAAAAATCTTTTTCAAATGACGGAAAACGAACTGGTTAAATATAAGAGAAGTACCGTTGGTTTTGTGTGGCAGAACAATGCGAGAAATCTTCTTCCTTATTTGACTGCGTGGGAAAATGTAATGACACCGATGCTTTTTGTGGAAGAAAAAGAAAAGGCAGTTTCTGAGGAGGAAAAAAAGAAAAGGGCACTGGAACTTCTGGAACTGGTAGGTCTTGGACACAGAAAGGACAGTAAATTAAGCCAGCTTTCCGGTGGTGAGCAGCAAAGAGTTGCGATTGCAATTGCGCTTGCCAATAATCCGAAACTGTTACTGGCGGATGAGCCAACCGGTGCCGTTGACCGAAAGACTGCGGATGACATTTTGGAAATGTTCCGCAAGTTAAATGAGAAACTCGGACTTACGATTGTCATTGTAACGCATGATAAAGAGTTGGCAAAAAAGGTAAATCGTGTTGTTTCTATCCGCGATGGGAAAACGAGCAGCGAGCGTATTATGAAAAATGATTACCGCGAGCGCATGGAACATTTGGACATTGACTGGCAGGAAGAAGAGACGCAGGAAGAGTTTGCGGTTCTTGACCGCGCCGGACGTGTGCAGATTCCAAGTGAGTTGCTGGAACAAATGGGAATGGATGGAAATAAAGTAAAACTGGAATTTATTGGAGGGAAAATCGTCATTGAAAAGCCGAAAGATTAGTGTTATACTAGGGCTACGTAATGGGAGCAGGGAATTGCTCTCGGAATGAGGTGTAAAGATGAATTACATGAAAGGTTATAATAATCGTGAGAGACGAAGAAGAAGGCGCAGCCGTTTTTCTAAAGGCTCTGATAACTATATAGGAAACAGTTCATATTCAAGCAGAAGTAAATATCGAAGAAGTATGGGACAGGCAGTGTCAGGTCGATGGATTGTCTGTCTCATTGCAGTAATTGTGCTGATTGCAGTGGGTGCCGTCTTGGTTCAGGCTGAGTTCTCTGATGATGAACAGCCAAAAGGGCAGGCTGTGGCGAGTGGAAGCGGTGTTACGGTAACACAGACGGCACAGGCAACGGCAGCGAATAGTGCAAGTGCTGCGTCACAGCAGACAAAAGTTCCTGAAAAGGGACAGGCAACCTATGCGCCGGATGGGGTTGCAAATGAAATTGCCGCGGTTCCGACACTTGCGCCGCAGACCATTCCGACACCTGTGCCAAAGATTCGCTCGAAAGCGGTTGCCTTATCGTTTGACGATGGTCCAAGCACAGTGAATACACCAAAAGTGCTTGCTTTATTAAAACAGTATCAGGCACATGCGACCTTTTTTGTGGTAGGATCCCGTGTAAAGGAAGGCGCAGAAGTTTTGAAACAGGAAGTGGCACAGGGATGTGAAATTGGAAACCATACGTGGGATCATGCCAATTTAGCAAAACTGAGTATGGAAAAAGTGAACATGCAGTATGACAAGACTGCTGACTTAGTAAAAAAAATGGTTGGTTACGACATTACACTGCTGCGTCCACCATATGGTGCCATCAGTGAGAAAATGCGTAAAAAATTGAAACATCCGATGGTACTGTGGAATACCGACACGTTGGATTGGAAATCAAAAAATACAAAAGCTATCATGAAGGAAATCAAGAAAAATGTCAAAGATGGAGGCATTATTCTGATGCATGATATTCACCCGACTACCGTGGAGGCGCTGAAGAAGGTTCTTCCGTGGCTTGTAAAAAATGATTATGACATCTTGACGGTTTCTGAGCTTGCCAAGCGAAAAGGTGCTGTTATGCACAACGGAAAAGCATATGGCGGTTTCACCGGCAATTAAGTTTGTCGTAATATTCGTACAACTTCTGTACGCCGTTTTCTAAGCGGTAGTAATGAAAGATGTATGGAATTAAAAGCACAAGGAATAATACATCCAGTGCAAGCAGTACCGGCTGCTTTGGAAGAAGCAGACTGGCGAATAAACTTAGTATCGTGAGTAGTGCAAAAAGTGCCGTCACGATTAAGTGAATCAGGCGTTCGTGCTGAAAAAATTGAATTTGAATGAGCAATTGCTCTTGTTCCCTGGCGGCCTCTGCGGTGGTCAGGGATTTCTTTGATGTTAATGTTTCGTAGTAGTTCAGATAAAACTGTAAGCGTTTCTTCATAGCAGCATCCTCCTGAGTGTTTTTGTGATGGTTTTGTTAGGTTTATTTTAATTCAAATGGTGGGAAAATGCTAGGGGCAAGTGAGTGTTGGTGTTTTATTTTATCAGTCCAGATGTTTAAAAGAAGGTTATGAGAGCAAAAAAATAGTTGACACAAATCAATTCTTTTGGTAGAATATCAACTCGTAAGGTCTTTTATGACCACGGTGCTGTTATAGCTCAGGTG
>OJMN01002062.1_pt1 | contig 10690 bp, 10 predicted proteins | sample 1597261 | NCBI WGS metagenome assembly OJMN01 (sample SAMEA2452130, study PRJEB22498) | human gut metagenome | biome: human feces; feature: human gut; material: feces | place: Australia | collected 2012 | reverse complement strand
GGGATTGACAGCCCAAAGTCTTCCGTCCTTACCAATGCGGAGCCAGGCAATATCGTCACCGACGCACCAAACCTTGTAGCCTTTTTTGCGGAATACTTCCGGCGGGATGAGCATTGCGAGATTCGTTTTTCCGCAGGCAGAAGGGAAAGCGGCGCTGATATACTTGACGTTGCCGTTTGGATATTCTATACCGAGGATAAGCATGTGTTCAGCCATCCAGCCCTCTTTTCTTCCGAGATAAGAGGCGATTCTGAGGGCAAAGCACTTCTTTCCGAGAAGAACATTTCCACCGTATCCGGAATTGACAGACCATATGGTATTATCTTCGGGGAAATGGCATATGTATCTGTTGTTTTCGTCAATATCGGCGCGGGCATGCAAGCCTTTGATAAAGTCGGGACTGTCTCCGAGAATGTCAAGAATGTGCTGACCGGCTCTGGTCATAATAAGCATATTGAGAACGACATAAATAGAATCGGTAAGCTCTATACCGATTTTGGCAAATTCAGATTCCGGAACACCCATAGAATAGGGAATAACGTACATTGTTCTACCCTTCATAGAGCCTTTAAAAAGCTTTCCGAGCTTTTCATAGCACTCGGAGGGGGCCATCCAATTGTTGATATTTCCCGCATCCTCTTTCTTTTTCGTACAGATGAAGGTTCTGTTTTCGACTCTGGCAACGTCGTTAACTGCGGTTCTGTGAAGATAGCAGTTCGGGTAAAGCTCGGGGTTAAGCTTGATCAACTCTCCAGTAGAAACTGCCTCCTTGCGGAGTGCTTCTGTTTGTTCTTCGCTTCCGTCAATCCACACGATTCTGTCCGGCTGTGTCATTTCAGCCATCTCGTTTATCCAATTAAGAACATGAACATTTTTAGTCATAAGTAACCTATCTCCCTTACTTGTAAACATCGTTTTGGAGAGATTATGAAGAAAATGATTTCTGAGCAAAATCATGTCTACTAATCTATCCCATTATAGTATATACTTTCGGAAAATAATTTGGTTAAGAAATTGTTAATTTACTGTTATGAAACTTTTATATTTGAAAAATTCATAATTTGATGGATAAAATTCTTCGATTGGCTTAAAATGAATTTTTTTGAGCAGTGAGCTGCAAAATATCTTTAATTTATTAACAAAAAAAGTAACAGTTGATAGATATCTGCGATAGCGCAGGTCGTTTCATAGAACGCTTTTAATCAATCAAATTGTGCCGTAACTATTGTGACTATCCTTTTTGTTTATTCGTTTTTTGGCTTTCGTATGCTTGATATTTTCGGAAAGATAAAACATGCTCTAATAGCATTTGTGTTATTCACTACGCACTTTGCCGTTCTTTCATCCTTTTCCAATTTATAAAGCCATATATATCGTTAATCAAAAAAGCAACAAAGCAAACGACTACCGAAATATAGCGTGTATCAGTAAAGCTTGCCAGTACCCATAATACAATCAGCACAACATCGTTAGCGGCATATGCTAATGCATAATATGAACTTCTTCTGAAAGTCAGATATACAGCAAGAAAACTTGTTGCGACTGAAATCGTACTTGGAATGATGTTAGCAGTGTTAAAAATCTCAAGAATGAAATAAAATACGGCGGCAATGGCAATCGTTATTACCCACATAAATGCGGTTTCTTTTTTGCTTATAGAATTTACTTTTACTTCTGACTTGTTTCCGTTGTACGGATTTCTTAGCCAAGAAATAAGTGCAAAAATTGCCATTGGCATTGTCATTCCGAGATATGTAAGCATTTCTCCGTAGTATGCAAAAGTAAATGATATAATTCCATATAATAGGCTGAAAATTATCATCAAAAATTGTCCGAACGGATTCCCTTTGGCATTGAAGATAAGAGATGTAACACCTATCAATGAGGCAGTTAATGTCAGATAATTTTCTCTGTCAAATATGAAAAAAGACATTACGACAAATATCATCGATGAACACCACAGTATGATTTCATTTCTTGAAAAATAGTTAACCGGTTTCTTTAACATAAACTAACCTCCAAAAAAATAAGCACTCGCATACACATCTTCTAAGACCTAATGATGTGCAACGAATGCTTTGCATTCTACTACTCGGTAGCAGTTTCTTTTATCTTGACATATTATAGCATAAAATTATTTGAAATTCAAGTGATTTTTGCATTATTTTTTACTTTTTAGCTTTACATAAACTACAATAAATGCTAAAATTTAAAAGAAGGACGGCAGAGATTTTTCCCTGCCGTCCGTTGTCAGTTAATAGCTGCAAGATTTGAATTGTGGTTGTGTTTTATGCTGCGAGATATGCAATTGAATGGGAGCGTCATTTTAAGGCAATATCGCACAATGATTGTAGTGCAGCTGCGCCGCCGGATTTTTCGTCAGACAATACAAATTGAGGAGGCAGATACCCCTATGCCGACGAAATTGATAAAGTATGACGGAAAAAACGCAGGCATATGCGCAATAAAGGCGCGTTATTAGCTGTGCCCCCCGCGGTATTGCCTTAAATCACGACCTTAATTTCCTTTAAAAGTTTTGCAATATTTTGAGGTAAGGGCGGATTTGTTCCCGGTTCAAGACAAGCAGCCGTGCCGAAAGCACAGGCACGTTTCATACATTCCTCAAGTCCGACGTTTTCACTGTAAGCAGAAATGAATCCTGCAACGGTACTGTCTCCGGCTCCGATTGTTGAAAGCGGTTCTATATGCGGTACTTTCACAGCGCATTGTCCAAGCTCTCCGCAGTAAACAGCACCTTTTCCACCAAGCGATATCAGAATATTGGCAATTCCGTTTTGATAAAGCTGATCAGCGGCAGAGAAGAGGTCTTTGGTGTCGGAGAAGCTCTTTCCCGTAAGGGACTCGATTTCTTCTTCATTGGGCTTTATGAGCCATGGCTTTATTTCAAGAACCTGCGATGCTGTAAAAGTATTGGAGTCGAGAACGACGTGTGAAGATATCGTTTTCAGTTCTTTTACAAAGTCCATCGCATCTCCGGAAGTGATTCCTTTCGGAAATTTTCCTGAACAGACAATTATGGTATCACGATTTGCTTCTTGTGAGAGTGCGGAAAGGATTGGGCGGAGAGTGGTACTGTCACAGGAAAAGTCATTCATGCAGATACGGGTTTCGGGAATACCGTCCGTAAGCAGCGTTATATTTTCTCTCATTCGTCCGTCAGTATAAAAAAGACGCGAATTGATTCCGTCAGAATGAATACCGTTGACAAAAGACTGACAATTATCCTTGCCGAGTAAAATATAAGCGGAGCTTTCATATCCGTTTACAAGGAGTGCACGGGAAACATTCATTCCTTTTCCTCCGGTATATACGGAAACGGCATCAGCGATATTTTCCTTATATGGACGGAAACCCGGAACCCTATAAAATATATCATAAACCGGATTTAAATTGATTGTTATTATTTTCAATGAGTGCCTCTTTTCATGACGGTCTAATAAAGCTGTCGGATAATTTCTGTATCACAGACAAATTATACAGAGAGACATTGGAAGGACAGGGGAGTCCTATTGTCGATTTTCCGGTAATAACCTTGAATAGGATACAAGCGGCAAGATAGCTTCCTGCGGTAGAGGGGTGATAATTATCGTTGTGATTGATGAGATGGGTTATATGATCGGAATTCATAATATGCGCAAAAGCTTGCCCTACGGGAGCGACAATCGCCCCTGTATTTTCTGCGGCGGAATCATAAGCTTTTTTCAGCCGTGAATTCATTTCATCGTAAGTCATTCCGGTTGACAAAAGCTTTTCCGACCCGTTTTTATAAGCCCATGTTTGATATAAAATAACTGTAGCACCAATTTGTTTAATTATATCGCATAGCTTTTTAACCGTATTTTTGAATCCCTCCGGATCAAGACATGGAAGCAGGCTTTGTTCTTGAAGAATAATATAGTCCCAATCATACGATACGATTTTGGAAATTGACAATTTTCCGATTTCGGTAGTTTCGTCGGCATATTGAGCCAAGGAATAGCCTCCGTACGCGAGAGAATCCACTCTTGCAGATGGATCAACGGTTTTTATCATATTTAGGAAAGTATAGGGCATATCATTAAAATAAGTAAAGCTATTTCCGATAAAGAGATATTTCATGCTTGGAACCTTCCTTTCTATATACAAATACTCTTTGCCGAATTGTTGATGAATTGTGAAAAAAGATTGTAAAATATGTGCAAAAAAGTTTGCATACATAGTGTTAAAATATATAAAAGCAATGATATTATTATATTAACATAATGTCAACCTGTTTTGCGTAAAAAAAGGAATTTTGTCGAAAAAGAAACGTGCCTCGCAAAGCGAGGCACCGCGAAAAGTGTGTGATCAGTTATCGTAGACGCTTACGCGCTTTTTGTCTTTAGCAAACTGTTCGAACTTGACTTTGCCGTCAATAAGTGCGAACAGCGTGTCATCGGAACCGCGCCCGACATTTTTACCGGGATGGATGTGTGTTCCGCGCTGTCTGACAATGATATTGCCGGCGATTACATTCTGACCGTCGGATTTTTTTACGCCGAGACGTCCGTTCTTGGTAGAACCAACTCCCTTTTTATGTGCAAAAAATTGCAAGCTGAGCTTTAACATCGTTGTTACCTCCGTAATAATAATAGATGAGCTGCGAACCTTTCAGTCCTCTGCTTCCTCCACATCGAGATATTCATCATAATCCTCAAGCATATCGACAAGCTGTAAATAATAGGCTTGTATAAGACCTGAAATGGCATATTGCTTCGCAAAGTCCTCGCTGTTTCCGGGCAAAGCGCCGTAAGCTCTGACTTCGATATCAGCAGTATCTTCGTCGATTGAATATTCAACGTTTGAAGCATACGAGACTTCAATCGCGTTTATCACAAGCATTGTCATTGCGGAAACTGCCGCGCAGACAATATCTTTTCCGGCATCGTCAAATTCGGCATGACCGGTTTCTCGGAAGCCGTAATAAACGCCGTCTCTTTTGAAGAATGTGATTTTGACCATTTCAGTCAATCAGCCCTTGATGGCTACAATTTGAACCTTTGTATAGGGTTGTCTGTGACCGATCTTCTTTTTCTCATTCTTCTTTGCCTTGTACTTAAGTACATGGATCTTCTTGGCTTTGCCGTTTTTAACGACATTAGCGGTTACGGTAGCGCCCTCTACGTACGGAGCTCCTGCCGAAAAGGAATCATTGAGAGAAACAGCAAGAACCTTATCAAAGGTAACGGTTTCTCCCTCGTTGACGTCAAGCTTTTCTACAAAGACAACGTCGCCTTCGGTAACTTTGTACTGCTTTCCGCCTGTTTCAATAACTGCAAACACGAAAAGCACCTCACTTTCAAATGCGGAATCAAACCGCAGACTCGCTGATACAGGCAGCAAAAAGCTTTTAAAGCCTGTACATCAAGCGGTATCAAATATTATATCATTATCCTATCTTATTGTCAAGGTTAGCATTGGTTTTACAAAAGGAATAATGTTAATTTTCTGTAAATTTCATTTGCCTTTTGAAAGCTGTCTTGCAGCGGTCACAGTGTTTTTGAGAAGCATGGTGATTGTCATGGGACCTACACCGCCGGGGACGGGAGTTATGTATGAGGTTTTTTTAGAAACAGCTTCAAAATCCACGTCTCCGCAAAGCTTTCCGTTTTCATCTCTGTTCATTCCCACGTCTATGACAACGGCTCCGTCTTTTACCATATCGGCAGTAACAAACTTTGCTTTTCCAACGGCGCTGACAAGTACGTCGGCGCGTTTGCAAACCTCTGCCAGATTTTTGGTTTTGGAATGACATACAGTTACAGTAGCATTTTCATGAAGGAGAAGCATAGCCTGCGGCTTTCCGACGATATTGCTTCGGCCGATGACGACACATTCTTTGCCTGCAACCTCAATTCCGCTTCTCTTCAGCAGTTCCATGACTCCGGCGGGAGTGCAGGGAAGAAAATCGAAGTTGCCGATCATTATTTTTCCTACATTAACCGGGTGAAAGGCGTCCACGTCCTTTTCGGGGTTGATAGCCATTATGACTTCCTCCGCATCAAGATGTTTTGGGAGCGGAAGCTGAACAAGAATGCCATGAATTTTCGGAGAGTGATTGAGTTGTTCCACAAGTCCGAGAAGTTCTTCACGGGTTGTTTCTTCGGGCAGGGTATACATTTCGGAATAAATGCCGACTTCCTCGCAGGCTTTATTTTTATTTCTTACATATACAGCCGAAGCCGGATCGTTTCCGACGAGTATAACGGCAAGTCCGGGGCGGACTTGCATATTTGAAATTTCGGTTTTGATTTCTTCCCTGATGGAAGTGGAAATATCTTTGCCGCTAATAATATTTGTCATTTGTGTTTTATCCTTTCAGTTCCTTCATTCGTTGTTATTGTCATTTGGTTCGTCATCATCGTCGGTATAGCTTGCGGAAATGTCAAATCCGCCCTCGGCATGTTTTTCGGGGATATCCTGTATATTACCGTCGCTTGTTTCCGGAGCGGAAACATCGGAGGAGGAAGTGACAGATTCGGTTGAAATAGCTTCCGTTACGGTAGATTCGGGGATAGCGTCTGCGTCTGCCGCTTCCGTAACAGCTTCGTTTTTACGCAGATGGGTTACAATCAGCATTGCCGTCAGTAAGGCAAGCCCGATGAAAAAGCAGAAAAATCCGACAAGCTGAGAAATCCGGAAATCACCGACGTAAAGAGAATCGGTGCGAAGTCCTTCAATAAACATTCGTCCGAAGCCATACCAGGAAATGTACATGAGAAAAATCTGACCGTCAAATTTTTTTCTCTTATATACTATGTTAATAATGATAAAACCGAGAAGGTTCCAAAGAGACTCGTATAAGAAAGTAGGATGTACATAAACGGCGGCTTCTTCCGAAATATCGCGAAGCCCCATTCTCCACGGAAGCGAGGTTTCGCTGCCAAAGGCTTCGGCATTACAGAAATTTCCCCAGCGACCGATGAGCTGTCCGAGCATAACGCCGGGCGCTATCATATCGAGCGCTTTTCCAAGTTGAATTTTTTTGACAAGCGATACGATTACAAGTGCAATAAACCCGGCGATTATGCCGCCGTAAATGGCGAGACCGCCTTCCCAAACCGCGATAATATTGTAAAGCGTAGCTCCTAAGCTGTCTGCCTTAAAGCTGTCAAATTTTGTAAAGACATAGTACAGTCTTGCACCGATTATTCCGAATATAACAAGATAGATGGCATAATCGAGTACATCGTCGTTCTTGATCTTTTCATTGTGCGTTGCCCGGTAATTTGCATAGAAAAAAGCGGCGATGATTCCTACAGTGATAATAATACCGTACCACATAATGTGATGTCCGAAAATCGTGAAAGCGACATTATCAACACGAAATTCATCTATTCCCAGGCCGGGGAATGATATATAGGTGGTTTTTTCCATGATAATTTATTATTTCCTTTCGTTAGTATAAGATTTATAGAGGTCGAATAACTGACATAGCGAATGATGAAGGAAGAAAAAAGGATTTGAGAATTTTTTCCGTATATTCCCGGGTAATTTCATTAAGAATATCGCCGTATTTAAAAATATTCCCGCCGTCGATTGCGAAGTCTGCTGCGAGTGCGTTTGCGATTTCTTCGGTGCTGTCAAAAAGTCTTACGAAATGAGAATAGAGAACTCGGCGGCATCTTTCGAAATCCTCGTTTATCAGTGACTCTGACGTTATTTTTTGTGTGTAGGAGCAAAAGGCATCGAATATTTGCTCGGGATCCTTCGAATCGCCGCTAAGGGTAAAGAAAGAGAAAGCTCGGTTATGCTGAATCCAACAGGAAAATGAAGGGGAAATGAGACCGTCGGAATAGAGGCGATTATAGAATTCACTGGATTTTCCGAAATAAACAGAGGCGATGATCTGCATCGCCGCATATTTTCTCATTCTCTCGTCGGCTGAATCGCTGATATCGATATCCTTAACACCAATACAAAAGAGCGGCTTTGATATTTTCATTTTTCTTTCAGAACGTTTTTGAAATGCTTCAGGAAGCTCTGTTTCGTAATAGCTTTGGACCGGAATCGGTTTTGAGTCGGAAATAACGCGATTGACCACGGAAAGAACGGATTGAGTTTCCGCTTGTCCGCATACACAAAGGATCATATTTTGAGGATTGTAGAAAGCCTGATGGCAATTATAGAGAATTTCGGGAGTTATTTTTGAAATGGATTCTACGCTTCCAGCAATATCAAGCCGGAGACTGCTTTTTTCATACAGACAGCAAAGCAGATCGCGAAAAAGCGTATCTCCCGGATCATCCTCCCCCATTCGGATTTCCTGTGCGATAATTCCTTGCTCTTTTTTCACGTTTTCTTTTGTAAAATAAGGCTCAAAGGTGGATTTTAACAGGATTTCAAGAGATTCATAAAGGTTTTCCGTACAGGAATACAGATATGCGGTATCACGAAAGGAGGTAAACGCGTTTGCGTCGGCGCCGGTTCGCGAGAATTTTATAAAAGTATCTTCTCCGTCGGCATTTTCAAACATTTTGTGTTCAAGAAAATGCGCCGTTCCGTCCGGTATTCTGATCCAATCGGGACCGTTACCTATCTTAAAGCAATTATCAATCGAACCGAATTTTGCTGCGATGATTGCATAGGAGACGGAAAGATTTTTTGGAAAAACATAGATGTCGAGTCCGCTTTTATGCTTTATCAGTTGGTATTCCTCATTAAGCAGAGTGCTTCTGACAAGATTATTCATAAAGTTCGCTCTCCTCCGAATCGGTTTCAGTTCCCTGAAGAAAATATACTGTGTCAAGAGTAATTCCCCGGGCGATGCTGCGCACATCATCGACGGTTACCGAAAGCACTTTCTCAAGAAATTTGAAAGGTTCGACAGCTTGACCGAATGTGCCGCGTTTGAGATACCACGATTTTATTGCACCGGCGTCGTCGTACATGGATTTCACAGCGTTTGTAATTGATTTTTTAGCAGCTTGAAGCTCGGAATCGGAAATGATACCCAGACGGCACTGCTCAATCTCATTGATTATAGCTTGCTCGGCAGAGTCCTTATCCTTCACATTGATTCCGCTTGCGATGATCATAATTCCTTTGTTGATATCGGAAAGAGCAGAGCAGTAATAACAAAGACTTCGCTTTTCTCTTACATTCATAAAGAGTTTGGAGATTGGAGAACCACTCAGTATTTCGGTAAACATGGTATATGCCGGAAGAGTATTTTCACCGGCATAGCACCCGGTCTTGAAACCGAGACAGAGCTTTCCTTGCTTGACGGGCTGTGTTTCTGTAACTCTTTTTACCTTATCCTTGCACCCGCTTCGCTCCGATACGAGCGGAGCGGGTTTTTTGCGATTGGAAGTGACAAAAATCTCTTTAACAAGTGCGGTCAGTTTTTCCTTGTTGAATATTCCGACGCAGTATATTTCAATTCGCAGGGTATTTTTTGCTCTGTTAAGAGAATCAGTAAGAGACTTTTCAGTAATGATTGCAACCTGGTCCTCGGTGCCTGTTTCCGGTATAGCGTAAGCTTCTCCCTCGGATATCACTTCGCGGCAGCGCAAAACCGAGTAATGATTTTTATCATTTACTTGTGCTTTTATACGGTCTATCATGATATTTTTTTCTCTCTCGGTATATTCCTTGCTGAGAAAACCGTTTTCAAGATAAGGGGAGTTGATCATTTCACCGATTAACTTTAAAATCTCAAGGCTTAGATCATTTCCGCCGGCATACTCACTTCTCAGCGGACAGCTCATAAAGCCGAAGGTTTGTACATCGCCTGTTTTTGAAACAGTTGGATATATCCGCGAGCCGTAAAGCATATCGAGTGCTTTGGTAAGTGTCACCATATCGGGAAGATTTTTGGTTCCTCGCGCAAGAACGAAGGGAAGAAGCGCAAAATTTGCCGTAGTTTCCGGATTGAGATTGCAGAGAAAGTCAACCGAAATATAATTTGTTTTGAATTTATCACAATTTATAATATTGAGATAAATACCGTCGCTGATAAGAATCCTTTCCGGTGGCAATTTAACATCCTTCTTTCAGATACAAATTTATAAAATATATTTTACCGCATTCCGTCTTTTTTTTCAACTGTTATTTCAAGCAAATGGGAATTTTTATCAAAATAAAACAGATTGTTCACACTTTTACCATCAAGCATCCATGAATTTCTTTCTCCAAGGGAGGCAAGAACGGTATATTCGGTGCCTTTTATTGTAAACTTGATGCCGAATGCAGGGAAGTGCTCGGAAAGAGCGGGGGATACGGTAAAATATTCGGGGGTAAAATGAAATCCCATCAGTGTTTCTGTGACAGCAATCCAAAACCAACCGGCGGCGCCGGTATAAAGGCTCCAGCCGCATCTTCCGGGAACAGCGGGATTTGCACTTACGTCTCCGGCGAGAAAATAAGGTTCACCGCGATATCTGAGCGCTCCGGCGGTTTCCGAACAAATGGAGGCGGGATTGATCGTTTTCAGAATATCAGCGCATATCTCTGGCATCTCCGCTTCGGCGCATCCCATTGCAGTCCATACGGCGGCGTGAGTGTATTGCCCTCCGTTTTCCCGGATTCCTGCCGGATATGCGGCAATATAACCCGGATTATGCTCTCCGTCCTTTTCATAGGCGGGAGAAAGCAATCGGAAAATTCTGTTTTCTTTTTCAAAAAGGTACGATACAGCGGTTTTGAGTGC
>OJMN01002059.1_pt1 | contig 10698 bp, 10 predicted proteins | sample 1597261 | NCBI WGS metagenome assembly OJMN01 (sample SAMEA2452130, study PRJEB22498) | human gut metagenome | biome: human feces; feature: human gut; material: feces | place: Australia | collected 2012 | reverse complement strand
CGGATTCGCAGAAGAAAGCCAGCGGATCGAACGATTAGTAGAAGAAATCATTGCCGGAGAGCACAAAATTGATAAGTTGCCGAATTCCTCCGCAGGATTTACAGGAGCGGCACAGGCAGAGTATTTTTCGAAGGCAAGATATCATTTAGAATCGGATGTAAGTAATCTGATCGTGAATCATAAACAGCAACTGGATGAATTACAATTGTTAAAGATGATAAAGGGGCAAGAATGATAGAACACAATTTATTTGAGATGGAAAATTACAGAGAGCTGATCGATGAGGTCGGTGTCGATAAATTCCGTGAACGATTTGAGGAACTGCAGAAGACAGCGATGGAATTTATTGAAATGGCAGGATTTTCTGAGACAGCTTACTGCAATGAAAGAATTTTAATGCAGGTGATCCTTGATTATTTTATGGATGTGATGCGGTTAAAGGAATTTCATAGTATTGAGAGAATCCGCACAGAGAAGCTGTTTGCATACACGATTTCCTGGATCGTTCGGAGAAAACCAATCCAGTTTCGGGATTATTCCGAAGAAGAGAGAGATATTTTTATCAATGAACGTTTTGCTGCATATCTGCTCATCAATGAATGTCTGATGTGTGGAACGAAACATTTTGTGCAGGAAGCTTATGCGGAAAAGTTAGTAGAATATACAGAAATGCTGCTATATTATTTCAAATACCGTCAGTGCGATCCAAAGACATTAGAACTTTTGATCGAGTCATTTAAGATGGGTGGACTTGTGCATTAGAAAGAAAGGGGATTTAGGTATGGGAATCCTTGTTTTTGATGTAGGTACCTCAAGTATGAGAGGTGTATTGATAAACGATAAGGCAGATATTTTATGTCAGTTTCACAGAAAATATCATCCAACCTTTTATTCTTCAATCAAGGTAACGCAGGACCCGGAAATATGGAGAAAAGCATTATATGATATAGCAAGAGATGTGGGTGACTGGTGTAAGGATCAGAACGAAGAAGTAGAGATGATTTCTTTGACGGCACAAAGAACATCGATCATTCCAGTTGATCATAAAGGAGATCCATTATGTGATGCTGTGATGTGGCAGGATAAAAGGAATATTGAAGTTTGTACGAGGCTTTCTGCGATGAATGGACAGATCATCAGAAAAAGCGGTACAATGGTAAATCCTGTATTTTCAGGGAGCAAGATGGCATGGCTTAAAGAGACAGCACCAGAGATTTATAAGAAAGCAGACAGGATTTTTGTTGTTGCAGATTATTTGTTATATCATATGACAGGGCAGAGAAAACTTGATCGTACTTATGCAAGTAGGTCTCATTTGATGAATTTAAGAACCGGGCGGTGGGACAGCGTGCTTCTTGATATCTTTGGAATCGAGAAGAATAAGCTTTGTGATCTGATCGATCCAGGAGAACTTCATGGATATACAAATGAGAAATTTGCGGAAAGTACAAGACTTAAGACGGGAATTCCAGTTTATTCGGCTGGTGGTGATCAGCAGTGCAGTGCGCTTGGAATGGGAATTTATGAAGAAGGTGACATGGAAGTTACGAGTGGAACAGGTGCATTTATCATAGGGATCACAGAGAAGGTACCAATTGTGCTTATGGGTAATCCGATCATTAATTATTCTGCAGTAAAAGGAAAATATATTGTGGAAGCAAGTATTTTAACATGTAGTGCGGCATTTGACTGGTTTTGCAATAATTTTTACAAAGAAGTGCAGGGAGATATTTATCAGAAGATTGATCAGGAGATCGCACAGTCTCCAGGAGCCAATGGATGTATGTTGCTTCCATTTTTTCAGGGAAGGGCAACACCACAGTGGAATCCAAAAGCAACTGCATCATTTACAAATGTAACATTGAGTACGACAAGAGGCGATATGGCGAGAGCTTTGCTGGAAGGGATCGCTTATGAGATTCGCAACAATTTAGACATTGTAGAAGGGCAGATTGGCAAGGCAGAGCAGATTCAGATTGGAGGCGGTTTGAGTAACAGCCATGAATTTAATCAGATTCAGGCGGATGTCTATGGAAGAAAATTGATCCAGTACCAGCATAGGGAAGCAGGGATCATTGGAGCATGGACAAGCACAATGGTGGAAAGCGGGAAGGTTTCAGATCATAAGGAAGCTCTAGAATGGGCAGGTAGAAATAATTCGATACAGATTTATGAACCTGTTGAAAAAAATATTGAGAAATATCAGGAACTTCGAGCAGACATGAATCATTTATACCAAAAAATTTATTAGGAATAAATAAGAATATTAAAAAAAACTGAACCACTATAAAAGAGGCAACTCATAGGAGTAATTTATGAGTTGTCTCTTTTTTTGTACATTTTAAACAAAATGTATGGGTTTGTACTTGTGTGCATACGGATTGTACTTATGAAAGAACAATATATTTATAAATGTCAATCTAAAATATTTATTTTGCACATATGTGCAAAGATTGAGAATTTGTTGAACAGATGTGCAGCGAATGATAAGATGTAAACAACTTAAGGAGATACACATAAAAACAGCAAAAAAATATGGAGAGTTAATAGGAGGAAACTAATGAGTGAAGTAATTGAAGCAAGAAACATTAAGTTAAATGTAGACGCATCTGACTGGAGAGATTCCATGATCAAATCTGGACAGCTCTTAGTAGATAGCGATTACATCACAAAAGATTACATTGATCTGACGATCAAATGTGTGGAAGAAAATGGACCATACATTGTAATCATTCCGGGACTTGCATTATCACATTCAAGACCAGATGTAAGTGTTAAGAAAACAGGATTAAGTCTGATCACATTAAGCAAGCCAGTCTGTTTTAACTGTGACAATGATCCAGTAGATATTGTTCTTACTCTGGCAGCAACTGATGACACATCTCATTTGCAGAAACTTCAGTCCATGGCTGAATTTATCTCAGATGAAGAGAACATTGAATTCATTAAAAACGCAAAATCAGCTGAGGAAGTTGCCAAAGCGATCAATGAATTTGAAGCAGAAGAGTAAGAAGGGAGAAAGAGGATGGAAATATTAAATACAGTATTTACTTTTGTATCGAACAATATTTTGACGAAAGCAGAATTCTTTGTAGGATTGATCGTCTTAGTTGGATACATCTTATTAGGAAGAAAATGGTATGAAACATTAGCAGGTTTCTTAAAAGCAGTTGTAGGTTACATGATCTTAAATGTAGGTTCAGCCGGACTGATCAATACGTTCCGACCAATCCTTGCCGGATTGAACCAGAAGTTCCATTTGAACGCAGTAGTCATTGATCCGTATTTCGGATTGAATGCAGTAAATGCAGCACTTGAAAACATCGGATTATCGGCAGCATGGACCATGACATCCTTGTTACTAGCCTTTATCTGGAACATCATCTTATTGATCTTCCGTAAATTCACAAAACTTCGTACGTTACTGTTAACTGGACATATCATGGTACAGCAGGCAACAACCGTAACATGGATCGTATTTTTATTTATCCCAGGACTTCGTAATATATGGGGAGCTGTAGCAGTCGGAATCTTAGTCGGTACATACCAGGCAGTATTTTCTAACTTAACAGTTGAACCAACAGATCGTTTAACAGACGGTGAAGGTGGATTCGCGATTGGACATCAGCAGATGTTTGCAATCTGGTTAGCGGATAAGATTGCACCAAAGATCGGTAAAAAAGAAGATTCTATTGAAAATATCAAACTTCCAGGATTTTTACAGATGTTTAGTGACAATGTAGTATCCACATCCGTATTAATGTTCATATTCTTTGGAATCATCATGTTAGTACTTGGAGAAGATTTCATGAGAAGTTTAGATGACACATTCTCACAGACAACAGCATTTGGATTCTATATTTTCTCTAAAGCATTAAGCTTTACTGTTTACTTAAACGTATTACAGGCAGGTGTTCGTATGTTCGTTGCAGAACTTACAGAATCATTCAAAGGTATTTCAGACAAATTGCTTCCAGGAGCGATCCCAGCAGTAGACTGTGCGGTAGCTTATGGATTCGCACCAGCAAACGCAGTAACAGTAGGTTTCTTCTGTGGAGCACTTGGACAGTTCTTAGCGATCGCAGGACTTTTGATCTTCCATTCACCAGTTATGATCATCGCAGGATTCGTACCACTGTTTTTCGATAACGCAAGTATCGCAGTATATGCAAACCACAGAGGTGGAGTTAAAGCAGCCATGATCTTACCATTTATCAGTGGAATCATTCAGGTATTAGGTGGAGCCGTTTGTGCTTACGTTTTACAGTTAGTAGCATTCGGTGGATGGCATGGAAACTTCGACTTCTCAACGATCTTCCTTGCAGTATCTTATATTGTTAAGTACCTAAAGATACCTGGAGTTATCCTTTGTGTTATCGCAATGTTAGTCATTCCTCAGATTCAGTATGCGAAATCTGATAAAGAAAAGTATTTCACAGTAGGTCAGAAAGACGACGAGTATTAAAAAAGTAATATCAAATCAATTTTTAACAAAACAATCAATCAGCCAAATTTAGGAGGTATTTATTATGAAAATCAAAGCAATCGCAGCATGTGGAAATGGAATGGGATCAAGCCAGATGATCAAAATGAAGATCAACAAAGTATTCAAAAGATTAGGAATTGATGCAGAAATCGGACATATGAGTGTTGGAGAAGCAAAAGGTGTAGCAAACAATTACGATATGATCTTTGTATCTGAAACATTTACATCGCAGTTTAGAACAGGAAAAGATACAAAAGTCATTGGACTTAAAAACTTATTATCAGAAAAAGAAATCGAAGCAAAGATCAGAGAAGCATTAGATATGCCTGCAGAATAAATCGGGGTGAGATAGATGTACGATATCAAAAAAAGGCCATTAGGGATTTATGAAAAGGCTCTTCCAAATGATTTTACATGGCTTGAAAAAATGCAGGCAGCAAAGCAGGCAGGATTTGATTATATCGAGATTTCCATTGACGAATCTGATGAGAGATTAGCAAGACTTGACTGGAGTGATGAACAGATTGAAGAAATCCGTTCTTATATGAAAGAGACAGGAATCATCATTCCAAGCATGTGCTTAAGTGGTCATAGAAGATTTCCATTTGGAAGCAAGAACAAAGAAACAAGAGATAAAGCATTTGAGATCATGGAAAAAGGAATCATCTTGGCACAGAAGTTAGGAGTCAGATTGATCCAGCTTGCAACTTATGATGTATATTATGAAGAATCCGATGAAGAAACAAAAGCTTTATTTTTAGAAGGAATGAAAAAATCAGTAGAAATGGCAAGCCACGCAGGAGTGATCCTTGCAATGGAAATCATGGATACACCATTTGTTGGAACGATTCTTCGTGCAATGCACTATATTAAAGAAATTCGTTCTCCATATTTTAAAATTTATCCAGATATGGGAAATCTGACGCAGTTTTCAGCGGATGTTGAGAGTGAATTTGAACTTGGAATCAGTGAAACGGTAGCGATCCATGTCAAAGAGACAAACCCTGGAGTATTTAAATGTGTTCCATTTGGAGAAGGAACTGTAAGATTTACAGACATTTTTAAAAAATTAAAAGATTTAAATTACACAGGAATGTTCTTGATCGAAATGTGGGCAGATAACACAAAGAAACAAACGATGGAAGAAGCAGTCGAAACAATCAGGCAGGCACGCTTATTTGTAGAAGATAAGATGGAACAGGCAGGGATCAAAGTACCTGCATAAGGAGGGAATCATGTATCGAATGGTAGTGACCGATCTTGATGGGACTTTGTTAAATAGTCAAAAACAAGTTTCTGATGCCAATGCAAAGGCAATTTATAAACTAAAAGATCAAAACATAACATTTGTTATGGCAACCGGAAGATCGGATGTTATGACAAAGGCATACACAAAACAATTAAAAAATGCAGATATTGTCATTGGATGTGACGGAGCTGTCATTCGAAACATCAGGACCGGAGAAATCTTATATGAAAATCATTTAAGCAGTGAAACCTGTCACAAGACGTTTGAAATCTGTAAAAAATACGGATTGCAATATTACGTCTTTGCCAAAGATGAACTGGTATCCGATGATCCTCAGAATGAAAGATTTCTGATTCATCAGAAATTCAATCAGACTGTAGAAGAAGATGAAGAGATACCAATGAGGATTGTGGATGATTTAAATGAATATGTAAAAGAACATATCATTTACAAGATTGTTGTAAGCCACAATGACAAAAATTATTTAGACAAAGTAGCCGAAGTGGTCAAAAAAGAAACGGATGCGGATGCCATTCGTTCTGGGAAAAAAGTTCTTGCAGTCAAGGCAATGGGAGTTTCCAAAGCAGAAGCGATCAAAAAGCTTGCACAAAAGTTAGGCATTTGGATCAAAGATATCATCGCATTTGGCGATGAAGTGAATGATATTGAGATGCTTACGTTGGTTGGACTTGGGATTGCAATGGAAAATGCAGATGATGTCGTGAAAGAGGCAGCAGACCAGATTGCAGGAAGTAATGATCAGGACGGCGTAGGAAAAGAATTAGAGAAAATATTTGGAAATGCAGGAAAGTAAGAAAGGAGTTAAGAAGATGCTTGATGAATTAAAACAGCAAGTATACGAAGCAAATATGGAATTACCGGCAAAAGGACTGGTAACTTATACATGGGGAAATGTCAGTGGGATCGACAGAGAACGTGGATTGTTTGTCATTAAGCCAAGTGGTGTTGACTATGAAAAACTAACACCAGATATGTTAGTTGTCATGGATTTGAATGGGGAAAAAGTTGAGGGAGATTTAAATCCTTCCTCTGATACACCAACTCATATCGAACTTTACAAAGCATTTCCAGAAGTCGGTGGAATCGTTCATACACATTCTCCTTGGGCGACTTCATGGGCACAGGCAGGAAGAAGCATTCCATGTTATGGAACAACACATGCCGATTATTTCTTCGGAGATATTCCATGTGCACGATCTTTAACAGCTGATGAGATCAACGGAGAGTATGAAAAGAATACAGGGATTGTGATTGCAGAAACGTTTGAAGGAAAAAATCCAATCTATGTACCAGGTGTTTTATGTACAAACCATGGTCCATTTTCATGGGGAGCAGACGCAGCAGAAGCAGTGCATAATGCAGTTGTTATGGAAGAAGTAGCAAAGATGGCATACCGCTGTGAACATCTGAAAAAAGATATTGGGGAAGCACCGCAAGTATTACAGGACAAACATTTCTTCAGAAAGCATGGAGAAAATGCTTATTATGGAAATGACTTATAGGATATAGAGATAGAAGATTTCGAATAGAAAAGGAGATCAAGGTTATGAGTAAAATTAGTGAAATGACAAGAGAAAGCTGGATTGAAAGCACATTCCCAGAGTGGGGAACATGGTTAGTAGAAGATATTGAAAATGAAGTAGTAGCACCAGGAAATGTAGCAATGTGGTGGCTTGGATGTACAGGTGTATGGTTTAAAACACCAGCTGATACAAACATTACAATCGATTTATGGTGTGGAAATGGGAAACGTACACATGGTGATGGAAAAATGAAAGTCGGACATCAGATGGCAAATATGTGTGGTGGACGTGCAATGCAGCCAAACCTTCGTAATGTACCATTTGTGATCGATCCATTTGCATTCAAGAAAGTTGATGCAGTGCTTGCAACACATTATCATCAGGATCATATGTCTGCAGAATGGGCTGCACACGTGATCAACAGTGGAATGACAACAACAGATGAAAACGGAAAAGAAATTCCAGTACCATTCATCGGACCTAAAAAATCCGTAGAATTATGGCAGAAATGGGGAGTTCCAGCAGACCGTTGTATCACAGTAAAACCTGGAGATTTCATCAAGATCAAAGATATCGAGATTATTGCGTTAGATTCTTTTGACAGAACATGTATCGTAACAACAGACTCTACAGGTCCAGACAGAGAAGAATTAACAGGCGTATGCCCAACAGATATGGATGACAAAGCAGTTAACTACTTAGTGAAGACACCAGGTGGAAATATCTATCATTCTGGAGATTCTCACTTCTCTATCTACTTTGCAAAACATGGAAAAGATTACGATGTAGACGTAGCATTCGGATCTTTCGGAGAAAACCCTATTGGTATGCAGGATAAGATGACATCCATCGATGTATTACGTATGGCTGAAAACTTACAGTGCAAAGTTGTTGTACCTATTCACTGGGATGTATGGACAAACTTCCAGGCTGACTGTGATGAGATCAAAGTATTATATGACTTCAAGAAAGATCGTAATGAATACAAATTCCATCCATTCTTCTGGCAGGTTGGAGGAAAATACACATATCCTGCAGATAAAGATAAAATCTACTATCATCACAGAAGAGGATTTGAAGATTGCTTTGAAGCACCACAGAATATTCCATTCCGTTCTTGCTTATAGGAAGAAGGTGGCATAATGAAAGTATCAAAGAAAGTTATTGGAAACTTAGAAAAATGTTATTCTGTTGCGCCTTTAACTTATAAAGGAAAGAAACATATGCTCGTAGCAGCAGAAAAAGTAAATCAGTGCCGTTTATATGACCTTGAAGGAAATCAGGAAGAAGTCATCTGGGAAGGACCGGGAGGAACCATGTCAATGGTTCAGGTCCCTGGTTCCGACGGACATTTTTTAGCAACACATAAATTCTACTCTCCAAATGATTCTAAAGAAGCAAAGATCATCTTAGCTTACCCGGAAGATGGAGAATGGAAAGTAAGAACACTAGCAGAGCTTCCATTTGTGCATCGTTTTGATATCATTTCAAGAAATGGAGTAAACTATGTGATCGCATGTACTTTAAAATCAGGACATGAATACAAAGAAGACTGGAGAAGTCCAGGAAAGATTCAAGTATGCGTTCTTCCAGAAGATTTAAGTAGTGTTGATGAAGAACATCCATTACAGTTTGAAGTATTAAAAGAAGGTTTATTAAAGAATCACGGATACTGCAAAGCAAAAGTTGACGGAGTTTTAAGATCTTATGTTGCAGCAAATGAAGGTGTCTTTGAATGTACACCACCAGAATCAGAAGAAGGAACATGGGAGATCAAACAGATTTTAGATGAAGCAAGCAGTGATATGGCATTTGCAGACTTTGACAATGATGGTGAATTAGAAATGTTGACAATCTCACCATTCCATGGAGAGAAGATCAGTATTTTCAAGAAACAGGATGGAAAGTTCAAGAAAGTCTATACTTATGAAAAAGATGCTGAATTTGCACACGGAATCTGGGGTGGAGAGATCGCAGGAACTCAGGGTGTTTTAATTGGACACAGAAAAGGGGAGAGAAATCTGTTATTCTTCCGATGTACAGATCCTGAAAAATTAACATTTACAGCAGATCTTTTAGATAGTGATGTCGGACCAGCAAATGTACTTCATTATACAAATGATGGTGAAGATTATATCTTATCTGCAAACAGAGAAATTGATGAAATCGCATTGTATAAAGTGGAAAAATAACTATAACTGCAGGAAATCTGAGAATGATAATTAACAGATTGTATACTGGACTCATATATAGCGATGCGGTATAATAAAAAGTGCTTTGGATAATGAATGGGAGGTGAAAAACAATGAAGGAATATGATTCACTTAGTGATAACGAAAAGCGCAACATGCTTGCCAGTGTTGCAAACCTCTATTATAATGCGGAAATGACTCAGAATCAGATTGCGGAACGTTTTTTTACCTCACGTTCCAAGATTTCAAGAATGTTAAAAGAGGCAAGACAGCTTGGAATCGTAGAGATCAAGATTTTAGAGCCATGGGACCGCAATGTAGAGCTGGAACAGGAATTTATGAGAAGGTTTGCGTTGAAAGATGTGAGAGTGATTTCCGTCAAAGAAGCAAATAATACGATGGTTCTTCAGAAATTGGGAGAAGTTGCAGCATACTATTTAGATAATCTGTTAAATGATAATATGATTCTCGGAATTTCATGGGGAAATACGATGTATCATACAGTTAAGGCAGTCAAGACAAGCAAGAATATCCCAATCACAGTCGTACCGATCATGGGAGCAGCCAATGTAAGGACTCCAGAGAGAGATTCTTTGGATCTTTCGAAAGAGCTTGCCTATGCATATGGTGGAACATATCATTACATTTATGCACCATTGTTTGTAAATTCGGAAGAAGTCAGAGATAGTCTTGAACAGGAGCCGAATATTAAAGGATGTTTAGAGTTGGCAAAGAATGCAGATATCATTCTAACCAGTGTTGGTTCTATCGTATATAAGAGTTGGAAATCTTATTTAAGTACCAGGGATTTATATAATCTTGAGAAGAAAGGTGCGATCGGACATATCGGAGGACATTTTTACGATATGGAAGGAAATGAAGTTATAACACCATTTGTGAATAAGATGATTGGGCTTGGAATTGAAGATATCAAGAACACAGAGAATGTGATCTGCGTCGCAGGACTTGAGATGAAAGCAGAAGCAATTCTTGGAGCTGTGAGAGGCGGCTATATTAATACACTGATCACAGATGAAGAGGCAGCGAAGGCAGTGCTTGCATTATGTAAATAATATTTAGATTAATAAAAGGAAAGGCTGTAAAATAAGTTTTTAACCAGACTTATTTTACAGCCTTTTTTATTGTTAGGCTTTAAGCCTGTTCAGCACAGTGGAGACAATATGTAATGACCCCCAAGTTTGTAGGATCGTGGATTTACCTGTATAC
>OJMN01002057.1_pt1 | contig 10703 bp, 7 predicted proteins | sample 1597261 | NCBI WGS metagenome assembly OJMN01 (sample SAMEA2452130, study PRJEB22498) | human gut metagenome | biome: human feces; feature: human gut; material: feces | place: Australia | collected 2012 | reverse complement strand
ATAACCTTTTTTGTGGGTTGTGCAGCATTTGCCGTCATGATGCTTGTAAAAATTCCTATAAAAAAATTGAATTGGGAACTGGCAAAAAGTGAATTACAATATAAACGTTTGAATATTTTCTTAATAATATTAACTTTTTTGGTAGCAATCATATGTTATTGCTTTGCATTGGTTTGGCTTGGGGAAACGCATTTTAAATTATGTTGTGCTATAAAGGGGGCATCCGTTGCGATGGCATTTTATGCAATTTATGAACAATGGTGCGGAGATGACAGAAAAAGTTAAGAATAGAGAGGTTTGGTTACAAATAAAAATGGAGGAGAATATGTCAATTTTAGCCAATTATCTAGCACAATTGATAAAAGCACAGTTAAATGGAGAGAAGCCTGTATCTGTGCCAGAAGAAATACAAGTACCCCCATGCCACCCAGCCAGTGGCTGAAACTCCGCCAGTACATAATTCCGGGAGAAAGTGCTTCCACATCTCCCAGAATCGAAGAACCTGTGGTTGTAAATCCCGATACAATTTCAAACAGGGCATCGACAAAGTTTGGAATTTCCCTGGAAAAAACAAATGGCAGACACCCGAAAAAACTGATTGCAATCCAGCTTCCGGCTACGCAGACCATCCCTTCCCTCGCAAAAAAACGACGGGTGGAATTTCTGCAAAAATAATACATTAAGGCACCGACTCCGGCAGTGATCAAAATGGACAGCCCAAACCCATAAACTGCTGCCCGGCTTCCGGTATACAGACTGATCAAAAGTGCCGGAACCATAAACCCTGCTTCCACAATTAAGATCTGGGAAAGAAATTTTCCCATCATTTTATAATTCATAGCATCCTCACTCGAAAATATCATTCAGCTGCAAAAGTGTCATCCCGCCCTTTGCAACGATAATCACGGAATTTCCAGCCTCATACATGGAATCTCCGTTTGGAATCTCCGTTTTACTTCCATGGCTGATACATGCGATCAGTATATTGCGTTTCAGGCGGATATTACGCAATGGTTCCCCGATATGTTTTGTGTCGGCATCTACGACAAACTCCAATGCCTCTGCCTGTCCTTCTGCAATATTGTGCAGTGTCAGTGCTGCACCTGTTGTATTCTGCATGGCACGGACATAACGGACAATCGTATTGCAGCAGAGTTCTTTCGGGCAGATCACACTGCCAAGTCCCAGACTGTCCTGCATACTGTTATTTTCCATATGACCGACTTTCGTGATCACCTGTGGCACTCCACAGGTCTGCGCATACAGCGAAATAATCATATTCATTTCATCCATGCCGGTCATGGTTACAACGGCGTCACAATCATGGATGCCTTCACTTTCAAGCAGAAACTGACTGCTGGCATCCCCGTGTATGATACATACTTCCGGTGGAAGTTTGCCGGATAATTCTTCACAGCGCGCTTCATCCTGCTCAATCAGCAGCACACTGACACCTTCTTTTGCCAGCCAGGTCGACAGATAATAACCGATTCTTCCGCCACCGCAGATAATTACACGCTTTGCCTTGTGCGTGATAATGCCAAGATTGCGCAGAAGCTGTGTCAGCATCTCAGCAGTTGCCGTAATAAACAGATGATCCCCCTCCCGGAGAATAAAATGTCCGGATGGAATCTCCACAACCCCTCCGCGGCTCACTGCGCAGACAAGCACCTTGCATTTGACAACATTTTCCAGATTCATCAGTGCCACATCGCAGAGTTTACTTCCTTTTTGAATCCGCAGCTCCACGATTTCCACACGGCTTTTTGCAAATGTTTCCCTCTGCAGGAAGCCCGGATAGCGGATCAGCCGTTCAATCTCGCGCGCCGCCTGTTTTTCCGGATTCACCATAAGCGAAAGGGAATAGACATCCCGCATGGTAAAAATCTGCTTGCCGTATTCGGGATTACGGATTCTTGCAATGGTGTGAATTCTCGGATTCAGACCATGGGCAGTCATACCACAGAGCAGATTGACTTCATCCGAACTGGTGGCTGCAATGAGCAGATCCGCCTTTTTCACATCCGCACTCTCCAACACGCGCATGGAGGCACAGTTTCCCTGTACCCCCATAACATCGTAACGCTCCACACTCGAATCCAGCACACGCTGGTTCGAATCGATCAAAGTCAGGTCGTGTCCTGCCGCAGCAAGTTTCTGCGTCAGCGTGAGTCCGACCTTGCCATCACCGGCGATTATTATTTTCACAGATTTGTCCTCCGTTTATATTCTGTATTTAGACGTCCCACATTATAGCATATGGCATATAGAAATACAACCGAGGAGTTTTTGGTCTTTACTGCTTCTTATCCTCCTGATATTCCTCAAAACTGAGAATTACTTTAAACAGATCGCCGTCCATCTGCACCGCAAGATTTCCATGCATCAGCTCGGTCAGGCTTTTTGCGATAGAAAGCCCCAGTCCGTGTCCTTCCGTATTCCGGGAACTGTCTCCACGGACAAATCTTCCGAAAAGTTCCTCGCTGGTCATTTTCAGTCGATCCTTCGAAATATTGCGGAAGGTCATAATCACCATTCCGTGAAATTTTTCCAACGTAATATACACACGTGTTCCCGGCTGTGCATACTTACATATATTTCCCATCAGGTTGTCAATGATCCGCCACAAATGTCTGCCATCCACATAGATTTCAACGGGTGGTTGCGGACATTCTACAACCATCTCCAGCTGATTTGCCTCTGCCTTTTCTGAAAATTCCCCGACAATCTGTGTCAGAACGACCGTTGCATCACATACTTCCGGATTCACCGGAAGATTTCCAGTAGATGCTTTGGATGCCTCCATCAGATCCTCAATCAGTTTTTTCAGACGGTTGGACTGTCGGTCAAGCACCTCAATGTACTCCCGCATTGTTTCACTCTCTGTCGGCTCCTTTTTGATCAGATCCACATAGTTGATAATGGAAGTAAGCGGTGTTTTAATATCATGGGAGACATTGGTGATCAGTTCGGTACGAAACCGCTCACTCTTCATTTTTTCTTCTACCGCCGCTGCAACTCCGGTCTGTACATTATTTAAATTTTCCGCATGTGTGCGCAGCTCATACATCATTTTTTCTGTATGGATCGGATGCGAATAATCACCTTTTGCAATCCGTTCCCCTCCGTCGAATATCTGTCGAAACTGCACCACAATCTTTAACAGTACGCCGTATTCCACAACTTTCCAGAGGAGATAGACCATGATAATTCCGCCATCCGCTCCGGCACACAGTAAAAGAAATGCTTCTATGAGGAAGACCACAAGAAATACAGCTGTGACTTTTACCGTCATAGACAGATTGGTCAAAAGCGCCAGTCTGATTTCATGCAGTTCTCTTTTTATCCGGCGAAACGGGTTTAAAAGCAGACGCAAAAGCGTATAATGCCAGAATTTTCCTGCACGGATTCTTACAATGATACTGATCACATATTCATACACAATCAGTTCTGCCAATGCAAACGCAATTGTAAAAAATGAAATACAGAATACGATTCCTGCATTTTGCATAAGCAGATCTCCCATATAAAGGCATACCATACCGCAGCCCAAAAACGCAAGTCCTGAGATTCCTGTATAAATACCAAATGGTATACGGTCAATCCATCGAATCTGTACCGTATCAGAACCACGTTTCCATCCTGCCGATGCAAATAGAATGCCAAGAGAAAACACCCACACAAGAACACTCAAAAGCAACCACAATCCCGAAATTTCCCGCACCTGTACCACAACGCCTGCAAGTGTGTGTGCTTTCTGGAAAAACTGTGTTTTCCCGGAATCAATCACAATATGGGTTTCACCTCCGACTTCCGGTGAAAACAAAGAGGATACCGTAGCAGTGCTTCCCTTCAGGGAATCCGCTACCGTAAGATAAAGCGTATATTCCGTTGCTTCTTTCTCCTGATGTGGATTATAATAAATACGACCCTGTTGATCTTCGTATGCAAATGAAAAATCCTGCCACTGGAATACCTTTGCTTTCGCATAGGTATCCGCAATGGATTCCTGCCGGATCGGGTAAATCCCATCCTTTTTTGACCATAAGTAACCTGCCTCTAACCCATCAAAATCAAACCGCAGCTCGGATGATTTTAAATACGGTTCGAGCTTACCTTTTTTCAGCTGTTCTCCATTTTCCGCGCAATATCTGCCACCATCGTCCGATTCCCGGTAAGTATATTCCACATACGGTTCAAGATCCGACTCCTCTGGAACCGCGTAAAAAGAAAAGGAATTGATCCGAAACAGGGTATCGCCCGCATAACAATAAATCACACCATTATCATAGATAAAATGATCCACCTGCGTATAATGCTTGACTTTTTGCATGTACTGTCCCCTGTTTCTTCCAAGCAGCATATCCCAGAAAGAACGATCATTGGTATGAAACTCATTTTCATCTGTAAATTTCAGCCAGGCAAGTGCGGTTTCCTTATTTAAAGAGGTACCCGTGTAATTTCCACAGACAAGTTCGGTTTCTTTTCCATTCGGCTTGTTTTTTACAAGTGAATAAACGATATTTCCGTCATCAAATTTTTTCAGGGCATCTGCTTCGTCCTGTTCTTTTGAAATGCCGGTAACCGCATCCCCCATCCAATACGCATAGCTTCTAAGCAGCTCCGTATCCAGTGTTTTTTCAATGTCTTTCTGTGAGCCCTGCAAATCACTGTTCATGCCTAATGTAACTGTCACCACACTGGTCACGCCCACCAAAAATCCACTTACAATCGCAAGTACCATAGCCAGTAATCTGATGCCCTGCGATGATTTCCAGTTTTTGGACACATATTCCGGCTTTTTGGATTTTTTATCCTTTTTCTCATTCATTTTCTACATCCTCCATCTTGTATCCCCGTCCCCATACGACTTTTAAATAGCGTGGCTCCGCAGGATTATATTCGAGTTTTTCCCGAAGGTGCCGGATATGTACGGCTACCGTGTTTTCGACGCCGCACGGGCTGCCCTTCCACACGGCCTCATAAATCTGTTTCGGTGAATATACTTCCCCCGGATGTTCCATCAGAAGTTTTAAAATATCGTACTCTGTTCTGGTCAGACTGACAGGTTCTCCGTCCAGAGTGACTTCCTTTAATTTATCATCCAGCTCGATGCCGCCGGCGGACAGTTTTGTCCTCACCTTCTGTCCGCTTCCAAGCAGCATATACCGCCGGATCTGGGATTTCACTCTCGCCTGCAGTTCCACCGGATTGAATGGTTTCGTCACATAATCGTCCGCGCCCACGGTAAGTCCGAGTACCTTATCGGTATCCTCACTTTTGGCCGTCAGTAAGATCACCGGAACATTGGAAATTTCACGGATTTTGCACATCGCTTCTATCCCGTCCATTTCCGGCATCATAATATCCATCAGAACCAGCTGGATATCCTCCCGGTTTATAATTTTTAAGGCTTCCTTTCCGTTATAAGCCGAAAACACCTGGTATCCTTCACTTTTTAAATAAATCTGCAAAGCAGAAACAATATCCTTTTCATCGTCACAAACTAAAACATTATACATAAAAAAACCGCCACCTCGTATTCATGATTAATCATAGATACATTGTAGCGGTTTTTTTCTTAATTTCCAATGGGGCAAACCTTTAAGGTTTGCTTAAAATCAGGAATTATTCTTATTTTGATATCTTTTCTTCTTTTAGCCATGCATCAACGCTCTCATACAGACGCTGCATTCCATCTTCAACAACCAGCTTGGAGGTAGCCACATTCACGCGCAAAAATCCTTCGCCTCCCCTGCCATACTGATTGCCTCCGCTGACATACAGACCGCTGGTTTTGCGGATAAATTTTACAAACTGCCGGCCACTCTCCGTGATTTTGCGGCAGTCCAGCCACATGAGGTAAGTAGCATCTCCTGCAACCGGATGGATGAGTGGAATTTTCTCCTGCAGAAATTCCGTCACATACTGCTTGTTCTTTTCCACATATTCCCGCAGTTCATCAAGCCATTCTTCCCCATATTGGAAAGCGGCAATCGTTGCCTGAATTGCAAAAGCGTTCGGTTCTGCTACTTCGTCGGTGTTGAGCTGTCTCCACATTCTGTGATGCAGAATCGAGTTTTCTGCATAGACGGCAGCCGTCTGCAGCCCTGCCAGATTAAATGTCTTCGTCGGCGCAATGCAGGTAACACTGATGTCCCTGCAGGTATCATCCACAGAGGCAAACGGAATGTATTCTGTACCGGGTTTTGTCAGATCACAGTGAATTTCATCCGAGACAACAATGACATCATACTGCTTACATAATGCCCCGATCCGCGCCAGCGTCTCACAATCCCAGATGTTTCCTGCCGGATTCTGCGGATTACACAAAATCATAAGCGTCGTCTGCGGATCTGCCAGCTGCTGTTCAAGTTTTTCCCAGTCTACACGATATTCTTTTCCATCATAAAGCAGTTCATTTTCCACGACATTTCTTCCGTTATTACGAATGGAATTGAAGAAATTATTATAGACAGGTGTCTGAATCAGCACATTTTCTGCCGGAGTCGTCAGTTTTCGGACAGCAGAAGAAAGTGCAGGGATTACTCCCGTTGTAAAGATCAGCTTCTTTGGGTCCATCCGAAAATGATGACGCTTTTCCCACCAGTTTACATAGCTGTCCGCCCATTCGTCCGGGATGACAGAATATCCATATACCCCGTGCGCCACGCGCTGTACCAGTGCCTCCTGCACTTCCGGCACCGTCTCAAAATCCATATCTGCCACCCACATCGGGAGTTCTTTGCGATCCACATCCCACTTGAGGGAATTTGTGCCTCTGCGGTTTGGTATTTTATCAAAATTATATTTCATAATCATCAGGTCTCCTTTTTCTGTCTCTCTATAATGCCTTATCATACCACTTCTGCATCATTTCTTCAATCATTGCAGTACCATCAGAAACGGAAAAAGAAGGGAAAAAATACCTCTTTTTCCGGTATTTTTTCCCTTCTTTTGTAAACAATCACCGGGCTGCAGCAGTCTGTTTTCAGCCTTCGGTCTTTGTTGTGCTCTCTTTGGACTTATAATAATCCTCAAACTTCTGATTTGCAGCATCCAGTGTCTTCTGGCAGATGTCCGGAAGGTCTTTGCCCCATGCACCGGTTGCCTGCTTGAATCCCTTCTGCATGGCAGTCTGCATCTTCTTCATCTTTTCCACATCATCTCCGGCAAGGGCACTTGCAAAATCAAATAATCTCTCTGATGTCTGCTTTACTCCGTAATAGCCATCTTCGGAGATATCCTTCTGCGCCTGTGCCTTTGTTGCTGCATCAACCGTGAAATCCCCTTTTGCAAGGAACTTCCATATATCATCGCTGTTTGTTCCGTTTGCAACAGAAGAAGTAGCTGCCTGACCGGTCATCATTTTCTGCACGATGCTGATCAGCTGCTGCTGTCTGGACTGTGTATCCGCTTTCATCTGCTGTACGAGTGCTGCACGATCCTCAGCGCTCATCTTATTAATCGAATAGGTTGCTTTCTTATTGTCCTTGCTGCTGTCTGATTTATCATAGACTACACCGCTCTCATTTTTTTCTTCCGTCTTTGCCGTGGAGTCCTTCTTTGCAGCCGTCTCATTTTTGGTCACCGCATCGTTTTTATAGGATGCGTATACCTCTGTCTGCGTGTTTAACAAACCTGTTGTGTTTACACCCATACTCTCATCCTCCTTGAATTCTACCGGTCAATTCCATTTGTTTCCGGTTAAACTATGTTGGTATCTACTATAGATATCGGTTCTTTTCACAGAATCTTTATAGTTTGCTTTATTTTTGTTTCACAGTGACACGATAGGTCTTTCCAACGGCAGATTTTGTTCTGGCCTTCACCATCACATAGAGTTTCTGCCCCTTTGCAGCTTTTACGGTAAACTTCTGTCCGGTCTGTGCATAATCTTCCTGTTTGACCAGCTTCTTTTTCTGATTATATACACACACATTCCAGTATCCGCTGTCAGGAAGGCTTACCTGTATGGTCACCTTTCCCTTCTTTGCAGCCTTATATACAAAATAATCTTTATCCTTTACCGCATAATTATTCGCACTACAGGTCTTATTCTTTTTTACAGTTGTAGCTGTGGCAAAAGAATCATTGTATTCCTGTTCCCAGTTATCAGCCTTGTACTGATTGACTGTCACCGTGTATTCGTGTCCGCACGCATAATCATTGATATTCCGTTCTACCTTCAGGTAAATCTCTTTGCCTTTCCGGAAACCGAGCTTTGCAGTGGAAATCTGCAGATCATCCTCTGTTTCCACGGTCTGAAGCAGCTTCTTTTTCTCATCATATACGGAAAGTTTCCAGTACTGATTGTTTCCACCGTCCGCATTTGTAAATTTGAAATTGAAATATCCACTGCCCGTGGCAACGTAGCGGTAGTAATCCACATCTTTTTTGCTGTTGATACTTCCATGCAGTGTCTTTCCGGCGGTAAGATCCGTGGCAAGTGCCATGATATCGTTGGATTCCTTTTCCCAGCCTTCCGTTGCATAGTAATTGGAACGGATCCTGTACTGGTTTCCAACGCCGTAGCAGGTGACTTTCACATACACTTTTGCTCCCACCGGAAGGACATATTTACCGGAGGATACGGTTCTTGTATTGGTATCTTTCTGCAGTTCATTCATATTTTCATCATACAGATACAGATTCCAGAGTGCGGAAGATCCCTCCCCCTGAAAATCATATGTGAAATATCCATTTTCCGGAATGGTATACTCATACCAGTCCACATCCGAAGCTTTGTAGGAACTTCCATTGATCCAGGTGCCGTTCTGCAGACTTGTCGCTGCCGCCGGTGTATCGTTGTCTTCCTGTTCCCACTGTGCACTCTCCGTTGTTTTCACCTGAAGGGAATACTGATAATCCTGTGTCAGCTGATAATCTAAAATGGTAATATCCGTAGATTTCACACGCTCAACTTTGATATATACGCTTTTGCCCGGTCTGAGGTTATAAATTCTTGATGTATAATTGGATGCCAGAGGTTTTGTTTCCAGTTCCTGATTTCCATTGTCCGCATCATATACGGAAAAATTCCACTTTCCTTTTCCGCTTGTCTGTGCAAGATTTACAGTAAAATATCCGGCTTTTTCCGCAGTATATTTATAAAAGTGAACATTATTGGAAGTAGACAGCGTATCATACACCACCGTATCTGACTTCAGCACCTCTGCTTTGGTGTAGCTGCTGTATGTGCCAGTCGGTGTCTGATTGGTGGAAATGGATACATTGTCCGCTTTTACCGCCACCGGTGCCGCTGTAAAAACACAGCAGCATGCCAGCAGCAATGCCAGACCTCTTTTTTTCATGTTATGATTCATACGCATATTCCCTCTTTTACAGAGCTTTGATACGCTCCAGTGCCTTTACGGTGTTTTCATAATTTCCAAATGCCGTCAGTCGGAAATATCCTTCTCCGCTCGGTCCGAAACCGGATCCCGGAGTACCAACAACATTTGCATTCTCCAGCAGATAATCAAAGAACTCCCAGGAAGTCATCTGATCCGGAGTCTTTAACCAGATGTATGGTGCATTTACACCACCAAATACGGTATATCCGGCATCCTTTAATCCTTCCTTAATGGTCTTTGCATTCTTCATATAGTAAGCAACCTGCTCCTTTAACTGTGCTTTTCCTTCCTCAGAATATACAGCCTCACCGGCACGCTGCACAATGTACGGAGCACCGTTGAATTTGGTTCCGTGACGTCTTGCCCACATGTCGTGCAAAGAAACTTCCCCGCACTTTAAATCCTTCGGAACTACGGTATATCCAAGACGAACACCGGTAAATCCTGCATTCTTTGAGAAACTGTGCAGCTCAATGGCGCAGGTTCTTGCACCCTTGCACTCATAAATGGAATGTGCCACATTGTCCTCACTGATATAAGCTTCATAAGCGGCATCGTAGATGATTACGGCGCCAACTTTATTGGCATAGTCCACCCATTCCTGCAACTGATCCTTTGTAAGCGTTGTTCCGGTCGGGTTATTCGGCAGACACAGATAGATTATGTCCGGTGTCTTCTTAGGAAACTCCGGTACGAAATGATTTTCTGCTGTACATGGCATGTAAATGACATCGCTCCATGTGCCGGTCTCCTTGTCGTAAGTACCGGTTCTTCCAGCCATAACGTTGGAATCCACATAAACCGGGTATACCGGATCACAGACCGCAATCTTGTTGTCCTGTCCGAAAATCTCCTGAATATTTCCGGAATCGCTCTTTGCTCCGTCAGATACAAAGATTTCATCTGCTGCAACCTCACAGCCTCTTGCTGCATAATCGTTCTCTGCGATTGCCTTGCGCAAAAATTCATATCCCAGATCCGGTGCATAGCCATGGAATGTCTCGGCATGTCCCATCTCATCTACCGCTTTATGCATAGCCTCAATGATTGCAGGAGCCAGTGGCTGTGTAACATCACCGATTCCCAGACGGATAATGTTCTTGTCCGGATTTGCCTCCTGATATGCATTTACTTTTTTTGCAATTGTGCTGAATAAATAGCTGCCCGGCAGCTTCTGATAATTCTCATTTACATGAAACATAATTTCGTTCTCCTTCTCTAATTTTCCATCAGTATCACTTTAACATTTTCTTCTTTTAATGTAAAGACCAGCCAAAAAAGCCAGATAAGATTGAAAATTGCAAAGTTTAATTCTACCATCCATTTATACAGTGGAATTCTCTTCTG